>CEPX01027647.1_pt1 | contig 10999 bp, 19 predicted proteins | sample 361361 | NCBI WGS metagenome assembly CEPX01 (sample SAMEA2619974, study PRJEB7988) | marine metagenome | biome: marine biome (ENVO:00000447); feature: mesopelagic zone (ENVO:00000213) & marine oxygen minimum zone (ENVO:01000065); material: "saline water (ENVO:00002010), including plankton...
TTATCTAGTGAGTACAGGAATTAGTAATAGAAAAGCTATGTGGGAACAATCTCACGCAGTTTTTTATGGCATGAAGAATCTATGCCTTTCTACAAACACTCCTATTTTTGTATCTACACAGGCTACACGAGATGCTGGGGCAAATATGTTTATGCCCCCTAGACCAGATCAAGTAGCTTTTGGAGATGCTTTGATAAGGGCTTCAGATGTAGCTATGGCAATGGCAATGGTTGAAGGAGAACCTAATAAAAGAGTAATTCAATATCAAAAATATAGAGATGGTCAATTAGATACAGATGCAACAATGTTGAAATGGAATGTAAATCAGGGAGATATAGCAGAGATTCCGTATGAAGAACAAGAGTTTTAATAGAAAGGAGGTGTAGTTATGATTGGATTGTTTAGTATTTTCACGCCGAAAACAGAGGTAGTAGTGAAGACAGTGACTAGTAAAGGGGCTAAGACAGTACCTATAGATATTACTGTGGGTAATATTCAAGACGGTTTTGTGTGGGATTCGACAGGATACCGCAATGAGATTGTGTTGTTTCTACGTAAAGATAAGAAAGATAGGTAAATGTCAATTGATTGGGTAAATACGTTATTGGATGTTGGGATTGATATTCCCATTGATCGCCCACAGGTAACAATTCAGTGTCCATTTCATGATGATACACATGATTCATGTTCGATTAATACGGATGATGGGAAGTGGATATGTTTTAGGGGGTGTGGGCAGGGAAGTTTAAGAACTTTTGTCCAAAGAATCTTAGGATTAGATAAACTTGCTGTAGATAAATATCTTATGGACAAGAGTTTATTCTTAGATATTGATATGTTCGATTCGATTTCACCCCCAGTTAATGGGAAATTACCTGAAGTAACATTCCCACACACTGCAGGACAAGTTCCTTGGTGGATATTTGATAGGGGCTTTACTAAGAAAACCTTAAAATATTGGGAATGTGGAGTAGATAATTACAACAATCTTATAATTCCTATTAAAGATAGGGATGCGAGACTAGTTGGATGGGTTACAAGACAATATAATAGAGAACCTAAGTATCTATATTCTAAAGGATTACAGAAATCAAAAGTATTATTTGGTGAAGATAAGCTTAAAAAAGTTCCTTTTGTTTGTATTACAGAAGGATCATTAGATACTATATGGTTAAATCAATGTGGCTATAGTTCGGTAGCAATTCTAGGTTCCATGCTTTCATTAAGTCAACAGGAAGCACTAATTAAATTATCAACAGATGAGCTAGTCCTATGTTTGGACAACGATGAAGCAGGAAGATTAGGAACTGATCGAGCAATGGCTTGCATTTCTAAACGGTTTGTGGTAAGCTATGTGAAATTACCAAAAGGATTCAAAGACGTACAAGACATTAGAGATAAAAACGTCTTAGAAGAAGTTATAAATAATAGAACCTTTTGGTAAAAATAATAATAAGGAGGAAAAAGTATGAGTGGTATAAGTCGAATAGCACAGAAAAGAGAAGCAATTAGGAATCCAGTGGAGAGATCATCAAATCAAGAGGTATGGTTTAAGGATGGTGATCAAGCTTTTCTCAGCCCTGTAGCAACAGGTAATGAGGATGATACGAAGCTTGATGAAATTTATATGTATACTTTTAAAAATTCCGATAATAGGTGGACTAATCGTCTACAAGACGAGGCTGTAGATAATACAGATGTCCCATCTAACATTCGCCCTTCACATAAGTTTGCATTTTGGGCTTATGTTCATGAGATTATACATCCTGAGAAACGGCATGACTCATGGGAAGAGCTTGCTGGCCCTGCAGGGCGTAAGCTTTTCAAGGAGACGATAAATGATTTTAAAGTTATAGCTTTGACTTTTGGTCGAAGTGATTATATTTGGAATCAGCTTGTAGATGTTTATAATGATTGGAATGGTTTGGATAAAGGTGTGATGCGGATAAAGCGTACTGGTACAGGAATGTATGATACATCATATACTATAGCTGCAACAGCAAGAGAATCCGAAATTCCTGATGACAAACTAACGGAAATAGATGATTTGCCCGCTATTAAAGGATACTTCTTGGAGCGGTACGGAAATCCAGTATCCCCTAATGGTACAGTTTCCTTAGATGAGGATTCTAGTGACACTAAAGCAGACCTCTTCTAGGCCAAACTGGGACACATACTTCCTCCAAATAGCACAGCTAGCTTCTTCTAGGGCTACCTGTGTTAGGAGGAAGGTGGGATGTGTTCTAGTAGATTCTAAAAACCATATTGTTAGTGTAGGCTATAATGGTGTTCCATCTAAGTTTGATCATTGTATAGATGATATACCTTGTAGAGGGGCTGACGCTACTTCAGGGACGGCATTAGACGATTGTCTAGCTGTTCATGCAGAAGTAAATGCCTTCTTACACCTAACATCTCAAGATACATTAACGGCATATCTTACTGTTTGCCCGTGTATCTCATGTACTAAGATGATATGTAATAGTAATATTAGAAGAGTAGTAGCAATAGAGTGGTATGCACACCCAGAAATTAGGAGCATGCTAAGACAAGCAGGAATAGAATTGACAGTAATAGGGAGAGTTAATGCTAGTAACAGAGCAGACATATAGAGAAATAGGAGATCGACTAGCACAAACTGATATATGGACAATTGATGTTGAGACAAATGGATTAGACTCATTTAATCTGAATCAAATTTGTGGCTTGGGCATAGGAACATTGGAGGGGGAAGTACATTACTTCCCCTTTCGACATCAACAAGGTACGAATCTACCCATCCATATGCAAAAAGATTTAATTACGCTAGTAAATACTCGTAAAACCTTAATTGGTTATAATTTAAAATTTGATTTGCATTTTCTTACAACAGAAGGTTTATCAGTAGAAGATAAAGAACTAATTGACGTTATTGTAATGGTACGTCTTACAGAACCTTCTGATGAAAATGATATGGGCTTAACAAAAACAATTGCTCGTAGTTATGGTTTAGAAGCAGCAGCTTATGACTTAGAGACGAAAAAGTATTTACGGAGTAATAAGTGGCATAAAGATTTTTCTGAAGCCCCTCCGTCGATCCTAGGGCCGTATTGTGAGCAGGATGTTATGTGGACAACCCGTCTTTATCTAGATCGACTTGAAGTAATTAAGCAGTCTCGACAAGAAGAAGTATTTAAGTTGGAATGTGATTTAACTAAGGTTCTTTATAAGATGGAGCAAGAAGGTATTAGAATTGATAATGAGTATGCGAAAGCAGCACAAACTAAAATTGAAAATAGGAGAAATATACTAGCTTCTAAAATCTACGGTCTTGTTGGGGAATTTAATATTAATAGTACTCAACAACTCTGTGAAGTTATGAATGATAACGGGATTTATTCTCCGTTACATACTCCTAAGGGGGCACAGTCATGGGGAGAGGCTGCACTAATTCAGATTAATAATCCTCTTGCTGGACTGGTTCGACAGTACAGAGCTTTAGGAAAACTATACTCTACCTATTTGGAACCTTATGTAGAAAAGAATATAATGCATACTTCATTCTGTAATTGGGGGACTCTAACTGGACGCTTATCTTCACGAGAACCGAATCTTCAGAATATACCCAGAAATCATTTTAAGTTAAGTGATACTACTTTAACTGCAGATGAGCGTAGGGTTGTTATGAGTAGGATTAATGCTTTAGTTGCTTCTAAGGGGGGCGCAACGAATGTAGCTTTAGATGATAAGGTTATTGATACTTGGGGATTTATCGGGGATGAATCCTATATAGAGGAAGACGAAACTCAAATAGCTGTACGGAGACTCTTTTTACCTCGTAAAGGATATTCATTGGTAGCCTTTGATTATTCTCAAATGGAGGTTCGTGTCTTTTTAAGCTATTTTCAGAATGATGAAATCAAAGCCTTATTGGACAGGTCTGATACTGATTTTCATGGTGAAGCAGCGAAGATGGCTTTTCATGTACAGGAAGACGATGAGCAATTTAAGTTTTATAGACAAATGGCGAAAGCTGTTACCTTTGGAACGATATATGGAATTGGAAGTAAGAAGCTAGCTGTACAACTAGGTACAACATCGGCTAAGGCATTGCAGTATAAAAAACAGTATTTTGCAGGGTTAAAAGGATCAAAGGAATTTTTTGATCAAGTAGTTCAAGCAGTTACAATTAAAGGGCAGATTAAAAATAAATATGGGCGTATTTATAAGATTCCACAAAACTTAGGTTATAAAGGAGTTAATTATTTAGTACAAGGAACTTCTGCTGATATCTTAAGTGAAAGAATGATTGAAGTAGATTCATATTTACAGGGAACAAAGAGTAGATTATTGTTACAGGTTCATGATGAGGTGATTTGTGAAATTCATAATGATGATTTGACTACCATACCATATAAAATTAAGGATATTATGGAACAGAATAGTTTAAATATTCCTTTATATGTAGATATGGAGGTCTGTGATCCGTCGTGGGCCACGAAAAAAGAGTTGACAATTAAAGAAAAGTACGATATAATAAACGATATTGATTGGGATTAGGCTCCGTGGTGGAATGGTATACACAGCAGACTTAAAATCTGCCGCTCTTAAGAGCATACAGGTTCAAGTCCTGTCGGAGCCACCAAAGATTGAGGTATAATAATGTATAAACCGTTACCAAAACAGATAAAAATTCAAGGGTCTCGCATTGAAGGATACGGACTATTCGCTGCAGAGAATATTTTAAAAGGAACTATTTTAGGAATATCACATATTCATCATGATTTGTTTCCTGATGGATGGATTAGAACTCCTTTGGGAGGTTTTTATAATCATTCAGAGATTCCAAATTGTGAATTGATAACTAATAATATGGATGAAGGATTTTTAACAGAAATTAAACTTTTACAAACCATTAAAGATGTTCAAAAAGATGAAGAATTAACTTGTACATATACATTATGGGTAGAAGAAGATATAGCTCAACTAAAATCAGTAAAGAAAGAGAATTGGTTGGGACTTTAGAACAATAAAGAAAGGAGGGAATTCGATGTCAACACGAAAAAAGGCTGTAATAACAGGGATTGGAACTATCTTAGCAGCAGGAGCCATGGCTGTTGCTTGGAGAAAGAGTGATAAACAAAGAGAAAAACTGTCTGCTTGGAAGAAAGAAAAGATAGAAAATATGTATTACAATAATATAGATGAACGAGATATACCGCAGGGTTAGAAGGGGGAGGTTTAGATAATGGCAACTAGTTTTGAAGAGGCTTGTAAAAAAGTAGCCTTACATATTGCTGACGTTGTTATAGCTAAACAGCATGATTACGGACACGACAATATCCTTGCTTTTAAAGAGCAAGGACTTGTCGTCCGTTTATGGGATAAGATAAATAGACTTAAAAATTTGTTCTGGAAGAACTCAGAACCAAAGAATGAATCTATTGAAGATACCTTTACAGACATTGCTGGTTATGCTATAATAGGTTTGATGTTAGCAGAGGGTACATTTACGAATGAGTTAGAAGACGATAAGAGGATAAAGATTTAAAAATGAAGAAACGAGACCTTAAAAAGTTAGCAGCAGGGGAACGGCGTATAGCAAAGAATAAACGTATGAGCCGTGAACATAGAGAACACATTAATTTTTTACGCAAGCAAAAAGCTGATGAAGATAGAAACACAGAATTAGCGGTTAACATGATTAAGGACTATGATTCATCAATAGATGTTGAGAATAAAAGTCCAAGAAAATTAAGAGAAATTTGGTGGAAAATTCAAGAAAAAAGGGGGGGAAAGATATGGCAAAAGTGAGTATGCATCTGGGCTTTACGTTCAGAGTAGGGGATTTATCAACTAATCAATATGGACGTATTGATTTATCAGTTGATCAAATTGATACAGAGTTACCAATAGAGCAGCAGTTAGAGGAATCTAAGGATGCTGCAGAGCAGGTATGGCAGTTCATCAAATCTAAGGTAGATAAGAATATTGATGATGTGCTAGATGAGGCTGAATAATGGCTAATGAATCTGCAAGGATGACAGTATTAGAGGCTGTTTTAGCCGAAAGAGAGCGTCAAGATGGCTTATGGGGTGATCAATCAAACCATTCAGATGCGTGGTGGAACGTAATTGCGGGAGAAGAGAATGGAGAAGTAGCAAGGGCTGTCTATGAACAAAATGTTCCTCAGGCTTATCTAGAAATTATACAAGCTTGTGCAGTTTATTTTGCATGGGCTGAAGCCATTTTAAGGAGGGCTAAATGAAGAATTCTGCTGAAGAGGTTATTCAAGACCTATTAAAAGGCACTAAATTAAATATTCATAGAGGATCAGATGATTCCTTTTTATACAGTCGAATTCCTTTCGGTATTCCAGCCCTTGATAATTTAACAGGGGGAGGAATTCCTAAGAAACGAATGACCATTTTATATGGCCCAACAAATGTGGGGAAGTCTTATTTAGCCTCTCAAATAGCAGTTAATGCTCAGAAAGAAGGGGGGACGGCTGCGTGGATAGACACTGAACTTTCATGGGATAGTGCTTGGATGGCTAAATGTGGAGTTGATGTAGATAATACTCTTGTATCTCAACCTGTAAATGGTGAAGAAGCAATGGATATTATAAGAGAATTAATGCAAATTGGTATAGATGTTATAGTTTTAGACAGTATTGCAGGGCTTGTTCCTACAGCGGTTGTTGAAGAAGAGTTTTCTTATAACCCAATGGCGTGGCAAGCACGATTTGTTAATTCAGCCCTCCCTAAGATTCTAGGCAATTTAAAGGGTGGGTCAGCTTTTGTAGCTATTAATCAAGTACGCAGTAGTATTGGCCCAGTAGCATTAGATAATATGCCGGGAGGATTAGCCCAATCCTTTTTTGCTCACTTTCTTTTACAGGTGCGTAGAAAAGGGTGGATTGAAGATAAAGATAAAACTAAGGTAGGATTTGATATGGAAGTACGCCTCAGAAAGACTAAGGTAGGAGGAGAGAATTGGGATTCTGCTATTGTACCTTTTAGAGTAGAGGGAGGAATTGATGTTGTTGAAAGTTTTATACGAGAAGGTTTGGAACGTAAGTTGATTACTCAAGCTGGCCCATGGTATAGTTATCAAGGTGAAAAAGTTATGGGACTAAATGGAATTAAAACTTTGTTTACAGATAGTCCAGAGAAATTTAAAACCCTAAAGGAGGGAATAGTATGAGTGCTGATAATTATGTATTAGTTAGGAAAGAAAATGCTCAGTGGGTAGGCTATATGCAATGTGCGTCCATAGAAGAGGCTAGCTATGATAGCCAACTATTTTGTACAGATACTTTAGAAGACGCTATTATTTTAGCACAGGAAGAAAATACGGAGTATGGATATAAATTTGAAGTTGGGGGGTTGTATGACAATACTTCCTAAAGACTATACAGCACAAGAAAATTTAATTGCTGAATGTCTATCTGAGTTCGGGCTTAGATATGAACAGCAATATGAATTTGGGCCTTATACCACAGATTTTTATATTCCTGAACTAGAGATGGTTATAGAAGCTGATGGTAAATACGGGCATTTAAGAAAGAGAGATGTTAAACGAGATGTGTATTTAAGTAGAAATGAAGGTATACAGTATATATTACATATACGATTGTTTACTAAAGAGAAAATTAAGGAGACGTTATGGCAGGGATTAAACAAATTGGCACCAAACAGCGATCAGTAGTAAGTAAATCTAAGAAAAAGAAGCAGGTACGCAAACCACGAGCAAAAAATCAAGATAGGTGGTTTTTAAATCATCTAGAAAAACATTTACAATTTACAAAATCGTGGACAAAGAGCGGTGTTTTTTACCCTTCTATGTTAGGAAACCCTTGTGATAGAAATCTTTATTTTGCGTATCAGGGACAGCTTCCTGATCAACATATTGAGGCAAAAACAGCCAGAATTTTTGATGTGGGTAGTTCATTAGAAGCGAGAATGCAGAAATATTTTGAACGAACGGGAATTTTTCTAGCAGCAGAGCAAACAGTTAGGTTAGAAAATCCACCTATTTCAGGTAGATATGACTTTTTACTTAAACATGAGGAATATGATAGAGTTATTTTAGAATTAAAATCTATTAATGATGCGGGATTTGATGCCTTAATTGAAACTCCAAAACCCGAACACTTAATTCAATTACAAATCTATCTTAATTTAGTTGGGATGGAGAACGGAATCTTATTATATGAAAATAAAAATGATCAGAAACTAAAAGCTTTTAAAGTTATTAAGGATGTAGCATTATGGGAAGGCGTTATTGAACGGTGTTTAAGGATACAAGCTATGCTTCCCTCTGATGTACCAGCTAATTGTAATGGAGAGTTTTTCTGTTCCTGTAGGGAGGTAAAATGATTGAAACAAGAGAAACAAAGAAGTGGACACCCATTAAAGCTTTAGGTAAAGCACAACGATATGTTGATGATTTAATGGTTCCACAGTTAGGAAAAGATATTACGAAAGAATATAGTTTGGAGTTTTCTAATTTAATGAATGAAGATAATCGTAAATTAGAGGAATACTTAACTGCTTATGGGGGATATAAAGCATATCTAGAAACTCAGGTTGCTGAGACATCTTCTAAAAAGAATGCTTTAGAAGCTGCTTTTGATGAAGGATATGCTACAGCAATTTTTAAATTGGCAGATGAGCGGGAGTCTGAAGGTAAAAAGAAGCTAACTCGTGAAGAAGTTCGGGGAGCAGCAATGTCTACCTATGAACAGTTACGAGAATTAAAACGGGAAATAATTGAGCAAGATGCGGTTCATACTAGAGTATCAGGACTTTTAAGTGCTTATAAAGCTGCATATGATGCAGTTTCTCGTATTGTTACCTTACGCACTTATGGAACTGATAATGTTAGAGTCTAGTATTTTACGGATAAAATCTAAAATTTATATGGGAATTGACTGTTCTAGTAAGGCAATTCATAGTGTGTGGGTTGATTCGCACGAATCTATCTTAACGCAGTGTAAATGGTGGAGTAAAGAAAAAGATTTTGATACAAGATTCTTTGATTTTGGCGAGGATTTTTGGGATGATCTTAGTAAAATAAAAGTAATACTAGATAGTGGTTCGACTATTCAGGCAATGGTTGAAGCTCCTATCTACATTCAAAATCCAAAGGCTACGATTGCAATTGCTTCCGTAACAGGGTTGGTACGATTTACTTGTTTTTTGAGTGGGATTCAATGTGGTTATTTAGATAATACTAAGTGGAAACGAGATATAATAGGTAAAGGAAATGCTAGTAAAGTAGAAATTAAAGAGTATGCAGTAAATAAGTGGGGCGATGTTTTTCCTGAACAGGACTATGCAGATGCCGCATGTATTGCATTATGGAATAAAAGGAGGTATGAGAATGGTTAGTGGAGGACTTAACAAGATTAGACCAGAAATTCAGATTAGTTTTAATAGTGGAATTGAAAAAGAAAAGTTAGAATATAAGGATTCTTTTCCAGAAGAGATGCCTACTCTAGAAGAGGTTAAGGCGAAACATGGTGTAGTTGTTTGGTGTAAATTTACGGATTGTATTAATAATCAAGAAGTTGCAGGACTACAACGAACATCTGGTACACTATTAAAAAAGATAGGGTATACTCCCCTAAATGAACAAGAGGCTACTTGGCCCGGTATTTGTACTAGAGATGAAATAGGAATAAAGTTTGATACGGTACGTACTTCAGGAGCAAAAGTTAAGGTTCCGTCATGCTTTGTAGCAGCTACAAATAAAACGGGTCACATAGATTTCAGTAGATTTCTGAATTCGGATGGGAGTCCATTAGGTGGAAATATTGATTCGCAACATGTTTCTGATGCTGGTTATGGGGCATTAGATTCAGGTAGTATCTACGAATAGAGAGGTAAGTATGCCTAAACGATTTCCCGAAGAAGTAAAATTAGGAGCTATGGAACTTTATTTAGCTGGGGATAAGTCAGCCAAACAAATTGCAGATATTGTTTCAAAAGAACATGATGTAGATGTTACTCCATCTACGATTTATTCATGGGCACGAGCATTAAATTGGAATGAAACAAAGACAGTAGCAAAAGTAGACGCAATAACTGCCGTTCAAGAAAAAGAAAGTAATCGGTTTGCGAGACTTCAAGACGAGCATCTGAATACGTATGAAAGTTTACGGCATAAAGCAGAACATGAATTAGGGGGTTTAAATTTTACTCGTGCTTTTGATGCAGCAAAAGCGATGGATATCGGTATTCAAGGGGAACGAAAGGTTATGGAGGGATTAATTAACTTGCAATTTGTTCAAGATATATTAAGTGTATTAGTTGAAGAGGTATCAGATCAAGATGCTTTGAAACGTATTTCATTACGTTTAAAGGGACTCGTCCAAAGTAGGGCTGTTGATGATTAGTAAGTCTGCTGAAGTTACTACATTTGCTAAAGCGTTTGATGTTTTAGCTCAAGGATTACAATCACACCAAACTATTAATGCGGGTAGTTTTTGGGAATTTATTAGAGATGTGTGGTCACTTGGGTTTGATCATCCTGAGTACTTTAGAGCGTGGCATATAGGAGTCCTTGCAGAGGACATACAACAGTGCATAGAGGAAGAAAAGAATTATGTAGCTGTGTTACCTAGGTTTCATTTTAAATCGACGGTCTTAGGCCACGCCTTCAGTGTATGGCGATTGCTACAAAGTACTCGTGATCAGTCTGTTCTATATTTATCTTATAGTGATGGGATGGCTAAGTATCATATAAATGAAATTAATAAAGCGGTTAATAGAAATCCTGTATTAAAGGAATGGTTTATTAATAAAGCTCCTAAAGCAGATTTTTCATTCAGATACACGATTAATAATAAACCAGTAGAGATAATGCATGGAGGTCTTTTTTCATTTAAAAGAGGTATGCATGTTAATGGAGCTTTGATTGCAGATGACGTACTACGTGATCCTGAGAATCCTTTGAACGCCGCACAACTTTCAAAGGTAGAAGATCATTTTCTTACAGAATCTATGTTTATTCC
>CEPX01001378.1_pt1 | contig 10997 bp, 10 predicted proteins | sample 361361 | NCBI WGS metagenome assembly CEPX01 (sample SAMEA2619974, study PRJEB7988) | marine metagenome | biome: marine biome (ENVO:00000447); feature: mesopelagic zone (ENVO:00000213) & marine oxygen minimum zone (ENVO:01000065); material: "saline water (ENVO:00002010), including plankton...
TTGGCCAGCAGCTCCGCTTCGCGGATCAGGCCGCCCTCCGAGCGCTTTGCAGGCGCGATTAAGTAGCCTGATAAGGTGATGGATTCACCGCAAAGACGCGAAGACCTTTAGCCGAAACCCACCGCGACCTGATGGCATTGGGGCTACTGATCTGCCTCGTTCTGGCAGCGCTGTTCGCCGGCTACTGGTGTATTCGCTGGCTGGTAAAACCGGTGGAAACCCTCGAAAACGGTGTACGTCGTATTGGGTCCGGGGAGTTACAGCATCGGATCGAAGTCGACCGACGTGATGAACTCGGCACTCTGGCGACAAGCGTGAACACCATGGCGACGCAAATTGAGGCGATGCTTGAAGCGAAACGCCAGCTGTTCCTCGCTATAAGCCACGAACTTCGCACACCGCTGACCCGAGCGAACGTCTCGCTGGCACTTCTGGAGGATGCGGTCGACACCAAGGATGTGCAGAACGATCTCGCCGAGATCGAACAGCTGACTTCCGAGCTGCTGAATGCGGAGCGGCTCGACGGCAGCCATGCCGTGCTGCAGCTCGAGAATGTCACCCTCGATGAGCTGATACGCGAAGTGGTCGCCGAATCTTTCGAGCAGGAAAATGTGAAAGTAACGCTGCCTGATCGCGCGTCGGCGATTGCGGTCGATCCGGTCCGCGCCAAGGTATTGTTGCGGAACCTACTCAGCAACGCGATACGCCACAACCACGATGCGCGCGGTCCGGTGGAAATCGTCTATGTGGAATCCGACACCGACGTTCAGTTTCGTGTGATCGACCATGGCGAGGGGATCCCACCCGCCGATCTGCCGCGGGTGACCGAACCGTTCTGGCGACGCGACAGTTCGCGCCAGCGCGACACGGGTGGATTTGGCCTCGGGCTTTACCTTGCCCGACGGATCGCCGAAGCGCATGGCGGCGAGCTTCGTATCGAAAGCGCCATCAATCAGGGTACCGTCGCCACCGTGAGGTTGCCACGACACCGGGTCCCGTCGCCAAAGATGGTTGGATAAATTCCGGCGTCAGCGATCGCCAGTATCGAAGACCCCGCCGTCATCAGACAGATCTTAGGCCATCTGCAAAACCGAACCGAATCGCCGCACACCGCGTCTCATCCGGTCCGCGCACCGCCCGCATACCCCGAACCGGATCAACCTTAATGGATAATCAAACACTTAGGAAACGATGATGCCCAAACCATCGTGTGGCCACACTCGTAACCCACACTGACGAATCCCTGGGGATCCGCGTACGGCCGCCGGGTGCTACCAGTTAAAAAACCGGAGTTTCGCGATAGGTGCCCCAAACCAGTTTCAGTTTTTCGACGATGTCTCCCATCGTCGCGCCTTCGCGCACGAGTTCCACGGTGATAGGCATGATGTTCTGCGTCTCGTCGTTTGCGACCTCAACAAGCTTATCCAGAAGCGCCTCGACTTTCGCATTGTCGCGTTCCGTCCGCACCTTGCTCGTCCGTGCGATCTGCCGGGCCGCGGTTGATGGGTCGTAGGGGTGGGTCTCGATCTCCTGATCTTCTTCCTCCTCGACCATTGTGTTGACCCCGATCACGGACTTTTCGCCGGATTGCTTGCGCAAGGCGGTCTCATAAGCGAAATCGGCGATCTGTTTCTGGAACCAGCCGTCCTCTATCAATTTGATCGTGCCGCCGTGTTCGTCCACATAGTCGAGAATCCCGAAAATACGAGTCTCGAATTCGTTGGTCAGGCTCTCCAGGTAATATGAACCGCCGACCGGATCGATGACATTGGTGACGTTCGTTTCCTCGGCGATGATCTGCTGCGTGCGCAAGGCCATGCGCATCGCGTCCTCGGTGGGGATGGCGAACGCTTCGTCGTAGCCGTTTGTATGCAGCGACTGGCAGCCGCCAAGCACTGCGGCGAGGGCTTGGAACGCGGTGCGGACGATGTTGATCTGGTATTGCGGTTTGGTCAGCGTCGCCGCCGCCGTTTGACAGTGGAAACGTAGGCGCATGGATTCCGGGTCGCTTGCGCCGAAGCGCTCTTTCATGATCTTGGCATAGCAACGGCGCAACGCCCGGAATTTGGCGATCTCCTCGAACAGGTCCGCCTGGGAGACATAAAAAAAAGCAAGTCGCGGTGCGAACTCGTCTACCGCCATGCCGGTTTTTAACACTTCCTCCACATAGACGATCAGGTTGGCCATGGTGAAGGCCGCTTCCTGCAAAGGAGAGGAGCCGGCCTCCGAGATGTGATAGCCCGATATATTGATGGGGTTGTACCGCTTCATGTTCGTGGCGCAAAAGGCAATGCAGTCGCGCACGATGCGGACCGATGGCGCGATCGGGTAGATGTACTCTTTTTGTGCCATATATTCCTTGAGAATGTCCGCCTGGATGGTGCCGGAAAGTTTGTTCAAGTCGAGACCGCGGTTCTCGGCCAGCGCGACGTACATGGCGAGCAATATCCAGGCACTCGGATTGATGGTCATCGACACCGAGATCTTTTCCAAGTCGATACCGTCGAAAAGCGCCACCATGTCGGCGAGGGTGTCGACGGCCACGCCCTCGCGCCCGACCTCGCCTTCGCTCATCGGATGGTCGGAGTCATATCCCATGAGGGTCGGCATATCGAAGTCTGTCGAAAGCCCGGTCTGCCCCTGGGATGTCAGATACTTGAAACGCTTGTTGGTATCCTCGCCGGTGCCGAAACCGGCGATTTGGCGCATAGTCCACACCCGGCTGCGATACATGGTCGGGTAGGGACCGCGTGTGAACGGAAAATGCCCCGGCAGGCCGATATCCTCGAGCGGCGTCTCGGCGACGTCTGCGGCGGTATAAACACGCCGGACAGGAAAATCACCAGTTGTGAAAAACTGTTCCTTGCGCTCGGCCTGTTTTTTCAGGAAGGCCGCGACCTCGTTGTTCTCCCAGTGCTCAACGTCGCTGCGCAGTTTTTCAAGCGATTCTGGAGTGAACATCTCGTTCATCGTCTTCCTCCTGTTTGAGCGTGGCTGCCAGCAGTTCTTCGGCCAGAGAGTATGGGTCGCTTTCTCGGCGCATGAGCCGTTCGGTCAGTTGTGCGCTCGCTGTCTCAGTGGCCCCGGCAAATCGATCATATAACAGTTTTTCCGCGGTCTTGCGTAGCCGGAACTCGGCAATGCTTTTGCGCCGCAGGTGGCCTGTATCGGAATTTAAAGTTACATCGCGATGGCGGGCGATAGCGTCCAACAACTCGTCGAGCCCCTCTTCGGTGACCGCGCTGGTCCCAATCACGGGAACGGCCCAGCCGACAGGTTTGTGTTCGCGCGTTTCTAGCATCAGCATCTGTTGCAAATCATTCAGCGTTCGATTGGCGTCGCTACGATCGCATTTCGACACTACATGGATGTCGGCGATCTCCAGAATACCCGCCTTGATCGCCTGGATGTCGTCGCCAAGTCCGGGCGCGGAGACCACTACCGTGGTGTGTGAAGCCCGTGCGATCTCAACCTCATCCTGCCCTACGCCGACGGTTTCCAGGATGATGATCCCGAAACCGGCGGCGTCCAGAATGTCAACGACCTCAAGAGCCGCATGCGCCATGCCGCCGGTCGCTCCGTGAGTCGCCATGCTGCGGATGTAGATGCCGGGATCGGTCCCTATGTCGCTCATGCGGATGCGGTCTCCCAGGATGGAGCCGCCCGAATAGGGCGAGGATGGATCGATGGCGATGATACCGACTTTGTCGCCGTTGACGCGCAGGTTCTGGGCGAGTTTTCCCACCAGCGTGGACTTTCCGCTGCCAGGTACGCCGGTAATACCGACAATATGTGCCCGACCAGCCAGCTTGTGGATGCGGACGAGGGTTTCCCGCGCTTCCGGTGTGCCCGACTCAGCACGGGACATGAGGCGCCCGATCGCGGCCGGCTCACCGGCCTGAATACGAGCGATGAGTTCCACGGAGGGAACATAAGTGCCCATCAGCGATTCGCTCCTTGCAGTTGCGAATGCATGGCCTGGAAGACGGCCCGGTCATCTATCACACGGCGCGCCTTGAAATCGGTGCGGGGTATCGAGCCCGGTTCGACGATCTCCACGGCGGTCCGCAAACCGAGCACCTTCTGCATCTTCTGTTCTACGTCGATGCAGAAATGGGCGGCCGCGTCGGAGTTGGCAAAGGTTTCGGCATCGGCCTCCACGCGCAACAGTAATTCGTCCATTGCCGCCTCGCGGGTGATGACGATCCGGTGCTCCCCACCATAGTGCTGTAATTCGTTAAGCGCAGCATCTATCTCGCTTGGATAAACATTCTCACCACGGACCGTAAACATGTCATCGATTCGCCCAAAGATTCCATGCGGCAGGCGCGGATAAGTCCGATTACATGGATTTGGTTCATTGACCCATAGAGTCAAGTCCATCGACGCCAGGCGGATCATGGGCTGGGATACACGTTCCAGATGGGTGTACACAGGTGTTCCCCGCTTGCCGTATGGAACGCGATGCATGGTTTTGGGATCACACACTTCCGTGTAGACGATGTCCTGCCAGCAGAGCATCCCGTCGGTTTCGGCCGAACTGGCTACATTCATCCACGGACTCATCTCGGCCATGGAACCGCTGTCGTATACCTTGGCCCCGTAGAGACTCTCGATGCGTTCGCGGATGGCTGGGATCGAAGCACCGGGCTCACCGGAAAAAAACATGATCTTGAGCTGGAAGTCGCGCGGGTTCAGGCCCTCGTCCTCGGCAACTTGGGCCAGGTGCAGCGCGTAGGTCGGGGTTCCGTAGAACGCGGTGGGTTTCAGCATATTGAGCCATTGCACGCAGCGCGCCGACATACCCGCTGCTCCGGCACCGAAGGGGAAACATTTGGCGCCCAGGCGTTCTGCACCTGCGAGCGCACCCCAGCTCCCCATATAGAGGGAAAAGATCGCGGCGATACAGATCGTGTCTCCGGGGCGCATGCCCATACTCCACATGATACGGGCATGCGCATTGGCTATAGCGCGCCAATCACCCGCTGAAATGGCAAAGGCGGTTGGCCGCCCGGTGGTGCCGCTGGTGCCGTGGACGTGGAAGATGTCTTTCTCCGGCACACAGAGGTAATCACCGAAGGGTGGCCTGCGCTCCTGGGCCTCACGCAGATCCTCTTTGGTCAGGACCGGGACCTTGTCTTCGAAGTCATGAAGGCTCTTGAGCTGGCTGGGATGAAAGCCCGCTTGGTCCCATTTCCGGCGGTAAAAGGGCGCCTGTTCATAGGCATAAGCGCATACTGTCTGCAGGCGTTCCAGGATCATCCTTTCCCGGTCTTTGGCCGGCATGGTTTCTCGCTGGGGAAACCAGTAGCGGCTATCTGGAGTTGGTAGATAGCCGTCGTCGTAAGCGGGTGGGAATGACCAGGACTCCATAACCTTCGTTGTCAGTGTGCGCCGCGCTCCTCTACGAGTCGAGTAAGCGTATCGATGATCGTTTGCGGTGCCGTATCCTGCAGTAACACCTCATTGACGCCCATTTTTTTGAGTTCGACCACGTCTTCGTCCGGCATGACACCACCTGCCACCAGGATCGTGTCTTCAGCGCCGTTGGTCCGAAGCAGGTCGATTATCTTGGGGAACACAGTCATCTGCACGCCCGACAAAAGACTTACTCCGAGAACATCAACGTCTTCCTGAATGGCTGCAGTCACCACCTCTTCAGGCGAGCGGTGAAGCCCCGTGTAGATCACGTCCATACCGGCGTCCCGCAATGCACGGGCGATGATCTTGACGCCCCGGTCGTGACCGTCAAGACCCACCTTGGCCAGCATGACACGAATTGGTTGACTCATGGAGGCGTAGCTCGCAGCGCTGATTTTTGCGGTCGGAGCATTAGAGTATACTTTTTTTTAACACGGAACCATGTCTTCATCGCGCGGCACGCTTTACCGATTCCGAGGTACTTCGGGGATTCCCGAAAAACTTCCAAGAGTATTCGCCGCGTTGTCGCCTGCGCCGACGTGCCGCTCGATGCGCGCAAGGCGCATGCGCTGACTTTGTTCGAACGAACCAAAGGTCGTGCTGCCGATCGACGTGGCCTATTACATCGAGCGCCGAGCACGCACATGCCCGGTGCCTACCACGTGCATGGATTTCACAGCTAGTGCCTTCCGGCTAGGGATCATGGTATGTTGGCCCCTTCGGCCCAGGAGAGATGAAACCATGGTCCAGACCGCGCAACATACGTCGGTCGGTAGTGACCGCGAAACACTGGGGCGCGCGTTACGGCGATGGTTGCCGGACGAGGCGGTGCTCGATCAACCCGAACAGTTGCGGCCGTACGAGTGCGATGGGTTCAGCGCGTATCGCAGATTACCCCTGGGGGTGGTGTTGCCGGAAACCACCGAGCAAGTGCAGGCAGTGATGCGTTACTGCGCAGGCCAGGGGATCCCGGTGATGCCGACCATGGTCTCGGCCAACACCAATGCGGCAATACTGATGATCGCAGAGAAGGCCGCGCAACTGATACCGGATGCCTGAACAGACAGGCAATGATAAGGAGCTTTCATGATTGAACTTCACAATGCGGCACTGGCCAAACTACGCAGCGGGGAACTCTCCATCGGCATCGGGCTGCGCCAGGCCCGTACCGTAGACATTGGCAAGGCCATGAAAACGGCCGGTTTCGACTGGCTGTTCATCGATATGGAGCACAACGCCATGGACGTCGACACCGCCGTGCAGATCAGCGTTGCGGCTCAGGACGTCGGCATCGCGCCGATCGTTCGTGTACCTGGTCACGAGCACTACCACGGCACACGAGTGATGGACGGTGGTGCGCAGGGGATCGTAGTACCCCATGTAGACGATGCGGACACCGCCGCCCGGATCGCCTCGAACTGCCGCTACCCGCCGGTCGGTCACCGTTCGATCACCGGTGCCTTGCCGCAACTGGATTTCCAGGCGCATCCGCTCAAAGACGCCACCGAGGCCATCAACCGCGAGACGCTGGTGGTGGTGATGCTGGAGACCCCGACCGCCATCGATAACGCCGAGGCCATTGCCGCAGTGCCGGGCATCGACTCGCTGCTGATCGGCACCAATGATCTCACCCTCGAGATGGGGATTCCCGGCCAACTCGGCGACGAGCGCGTCGTGGCCGCCTACGAACGGGTCATTTCAGCCTGCCAGGCCAACGGCAAGTATCCCGGCATGGGCGGCGTGTACACCCATGACCTCATGCAGCGCTACATCGGTATGGGTGCCCGGCTGATTCTCGGCGGTAACGATTTCTCGCTGCTGATGGACGCGGCGCGCGGCCAGGCGGCGGCGGTGCGGGGCATGCTCTCCTGAGCACCAGGCAACTCTTTGAACCGAACGGAGACTTAAGTAAATGTGACGCCGGGACGCAGGCTGTATGCATAATAAGGAGGCTGGTCTGTTGGTTGCGCCCGCACACCCTAGCTGTCAGCCGAAACAGACCGGCCCAGGCGTCGGGCCGCTGGCAGTAAGACCTCGGCCAGGCCCGCAAGACTGATCAGCACGATCCCCGTTATTTCCCGAATGCCGAAAGCTTCCTCAGTCAAGAGCGCTGCAGAGACGGCGCCCACACTGATTTCGGTCATGAACAACAGGCCGGCGGTTCCAGGGTTGAGCTGCGGTGTGCCCCAAGTAATAGCGAGATATCCTGGCAGTACAAGTAGCAGGACAATCGGCAGAAGCCAGGGCAATATCGAAACCAGTATCCCGGGCGGTGGCAGTGCGGTGGCGCCCTGCAGGGATAAGGCCGCGATAACGGCTAGCGCGCTGCACCAGAGAAACCACATCGATGCTACCTCTGGCACACCGTGTTCGGGATAACGCCGCATCAGGTTGGCGGCGATTGCCCAGGCAATCCCGGAGCCGAGCGCCATCCAGTCACCGATGTTGCGTGGCCACGGAAAGCCTTGCTCAATATTCAAAATCACCAGCATGCCTGAAAGGCCCAGCAGGATACCGACCACCCGGTCACGGGTGATTTGCTCCTTCAGCCAGGCGCGTGCAAGCAGCGTGCTCCAAATCGGCGTCAGGTAATACAGGAGCACCGCATGGACCACATCGGTATAAAGGAACGCGGTGGAATAGAGCAGCATGGCGAGACCCAGACTGGCGCCGACGGCCTGTAGGGGGGCGCCACCGCTGCGCAATTGGGCCCGCCGGTGCCAGACCAACGGCAGCAGGAGCATCGCCGGGATGATATGAAACACGGCGGTCGCCCAGGCACCGGAGATACCGACCGCATCGACCGCTCGGAGTGGAATCCAGAAAATCCCCCAGACTGCTCCGCCCAGCAGGCAGGCTACCCGCGCGAGACCTTGGTGACCTTCTCTTAACAACTGCAGTGTTGACATATCGGTTGATCGAAGCTGGGCGAGAGCAGGTCGACGGATCGTAACTGGAAATTCAGTAAAGTAGCCTCATTGAAAAGAAAATGTTTTCGCCTGTTTCTCGCTGGGCAGCAATAAGGGTTGGCAATGCTTGTCGGAAGGGTATGATACCGGCGAATGGCTAACCAACTTGATTCCAAAGCGATGAAGTAAATTTGCCCTGTTTTGTGCCCGTCCAGTAAGGGGCGCCGATACCATCAATCATGATTACCCCAACTGCAAATGTCGATGGCGTGATTTGCCCGCTTGCAGAAGCCTCTATCCCGGTGCTGGATCGCGGCTTCCTGTATGGTGATTCGGTGTACGAAGTGCTCCGCACATACCAGGGCGTTCCACTTTTTCTTGAGGATCATTTCGAACGCCTGGAGAATTCAGCCCGCCTTATCCACATGGAGATCAGCCAGGGCCGTGTCGAATTGCTTGAAGAGATTCGCCGCACGGTGGTAGCGGCAAATGTCACTACGCAGAACGACGCTTATGTGCGATACCAGGTTACCCGTGGCGAAGGTGCTGTTGATCTGTATCCGGATCCGGGCCTGCATACCCGCTATGTCATTATTGTAAAAGCACTGCCTGCTTGGAAAGCGTCGTTCTACGAACGGGGCATGGATATGGCTATACCGCAAGTGAGACGAAATCCCGTCAACGCGCTGGATCCGAACATCAAGGGCGGAAACTATCTCAATAACATCATGGCACTGACTGAAGCCCGGCAGGGCGGGGCTGACGATTGCGTGATTCTGAACCGCGAGGGCTTCGTTACCGAGGCGGCCAACAGCAACGTGTGGTTCGTCATTAAAGGCCGGTTGGTTACGCCAGGCACGGGCAATCTCAAGGGCCTCACCAAGAAACATGTGCACCGAGCGCTCAAAGGAGCCGGTATCCAGAGCGAGGAGGCCGATGTCCACGCCAACGAGTTACTGGATGTCAGTGAGTGTTTTGTGACCAGTGCAACGCGAGAAGTTATGCCTTGCGCCAGCCTCACCCTGTTCGGTGGCGAGCGTCTGGAATTCCCGCCGGGCGGCGGCGAGATTACCCGTGCCGCACAGGCGGTTTTTTCGGCGTATGTCAAAGACTATATCGAGCAGCATGCTGATGAGGCCCTGGTCTGAGCGGGTTCGCCGGGGGCCGGCTGCTGCTTCTGCTGCAGGAGTGTTGATGTGAACAAGACTCGGGTATTGCTGCTGTTTGGCGGGCAATCCGCCGAGCACGAGGTTTCGGTGATCTCGGCCCGTTCGGTCTGTCAGGCAATCGATCGTGACTGCTACGATCTGATACTGGCCGGGATCACTCGAGATGGCCGCTGGTTGCTCGATGGTCCTGACCAGGAGCTGCTTGCGGCTGGAGCGGTAACTGGCGAGAAGTTACCGGGGGTGTGCCTTGCCCGAAGCGGCAGGGAACTGGTTGGCGAGAGCGGCGAACCGCTTCCGGCCACCCGTTTCGACGTGGTCTTCCCGCTGCTGCACGGGCCATACGGTGAAGACGGTACGATGCAGGGGTTGCTGGAAATGGCCGGGGTCGCTTTTGTCGGTGCCGGCGTTACGGCCTCTGCGGTTGGCATGGATAAAGAACTTGCGCGGGCGGTCTTCGCAAATGCCCGTCTACCGCAAACAGCCTACACCGTGATCCGCCGGGTTGATTGGCGCGACGATCCCATGAGGGTGTTGGCAGCTATCGAAGATGCACTTGACTATCCGCTCTTTGTAAAGCCGGCCAATCTCGGTTCCAGCATCGGCATCTCCAAGGTCCATGACCGAGAACAGTTGCGCCAGGGGTTAACTGCGGCATCTGCCTATGATGTCAAAATGATGGTGGAGGCGTCAGTAGACGGTGCTCACGAGATCGAGTGTGCGGTGCTTGGCAACGAGGACCCGCAGGCTTCCGGAGTGGGAGAGATCGTACCTGGCGCCGAATTCTACGATTACACTACCAAGTACCTCGATGATCGTTCGCGGCTCATTATCCCGGCCGATCTTTCTGCTGGAGTCGTGGAAACGGTACGGGAGATGTCAGTGCGGGCGTTCCGGGCAATCGATTGCAGCGGGCTTGCCCGGGTGGACTTTTTCGTGCGTGCAAGCGGCGAGGTATTGTTGAACGAGATCAATACCATGCCCGGCTTCACCCCGATCAGCATGTATCCCAAGTTGTGGCAGGCGAGCGGTTTGGCTTACCCGGATCTTATCGACCGGCTCATTCAACTGGCACTTGAACGCCATACCGATCGGCAGGACCTGGTGGTCACCCGCTAGCCCGGGTTGCGGCAACGCGCACCGGGCAAGCCCACTTGCGGGTGCCGCAAGTGCTGTAAGAATAAGGTCATGCTTGGGGTTGTCCGCAGCAGAGATCTAAGACTGAGGTAACGACGATGAAATACCTGCATACCATGGTCAGGATCAGTGACCTAGATGCATCGCTCGATTTTTACTGCAACAAACTGGGCTTGGTCGAAGTTCGGCGCAAGGACCACCAGCAGGGGCGCTTTACCCTGGTGTTTCTGTCAGCACCGGGAGATCTTAAGGCCCAACTAGAGCTTACCTGGAACTGGGAACCAGAGGCATACGCTGGTGGCCGGAACTTCGGCCACCTTGCTTACGAAGTTGAAGATATTTACGCACTGTGCCAGCGACTGTC
>CEPX01195609.1_pt1 | contig 10997 bp, 11 predicted proteins | sample 361361 | NCBI WGS metagenome assembly CEPX01 (sample SAMEA2619974, study PRJEB7988) | marine metagenome | biome: marine biome (ENVO:00000447); feature: mesopelagic zone (ENVO:00000213) & marine oxygen minimum zone (ENVO:01000065); material: "saline water (ENVO:00002010), including plankton...
GAATTCCTACTGTGGCATGAGGATACCAACTCCTTAGAAGTCGGGGTTAATTTGACAGATATCGACATAGTGGACACAATCTACTTTAATAAACTTATAGCGCAACACTGGACAGATATCGAGAAGGCGGGCCCTTATAACCATGATTGACATCGTAATTCAGAGATCCGGCAGCGGCTACATCCCTTTTTCCGAAGAAGACCGGAAAGCCGGACTGGCCTTTCCAGAGAACAGGATGCTACGGGCAAAGATAACCGGCGCAAAGAAGGAAAGATCGTACCGGGAATTGTGCTGTTATTTCGGGTCCTGTCAGTATATTGCCGATCTAAACCTTGACGACAACAAAAACACCCAGGACAAGGTTGACCATCTTACCAGGCTAAAGTGCGGCTTTGTCGAAGACACGGTTTTTGACGATCAGGGGTTGCTTCACTGGATAACAAAGAGCCTGTCCTATGAGAACTGCGACAGTCCGGATGCGCACTCTTTTATAAAGGACGCTCTTGAAAAACACGCGGAGCTTGTCGATATGTACGACGTTGATAAATACGTTGCTATGCTAAGGGAGTTGAAAGGGGTATGAAGCCATACTACGACAGCCCCGAAGGAAAGATATACAATGGTTCGGCATTGACCGTTCTCAAAGGCATGGCCGATGGTTCTGTCCAGATGTGCGTTACGAGTCCTCCGTATTGGGGATTGCGTGATTATGGTACTGAGCCGGATATATGGGATAGTGATGCTGGTTGCGAGCACGAGTGGGGGGGCAAACTGGCAACAGGATCTAAGGGGCACCCGGGAGACAAGTCAACTCTTGTTGGAACTCAAACCGCTGATATTTCAAAGGCGGCTCAATCTCAAGGCCAATTCTGCCAACTCTGCGGTGCATGGCGTGGCAACTTAGGATTGGAGCCAACCCCTGAGTTATACGTGCAGCACATGGTAGAGATATCCCGTGAGGTTCGGCGTGTGCTGCGAGATGATGGCACGTTGTGGTTGAATTTAGGAGATTCGTATAACGGGAGTGGCGGCGCACATAAGCCAGAACATGCGAACCCCGGTATCTCTAACAGCGCCATACGAAGTGGGGTTGATGGACGGAATGTTGACACACTCAAACCCAAAGACCTCGTTGGCATTCCGTGGATGGTTGCCTTTGCCCTGCGAGCCGATGGGTGGTATCTGAGATCAGACATCATTTGGAATAAAAAAAATCCAATGCCTGAGAGCGTAACCGACAGGCCAACAAAGGCGCATGAGTATTTGTTTTTATTGAGCAAGAGTCAGCGCTATTACTATGACTCTACCGCCATCAGGGAAAACGTTCTTGACGACGATGCGATAAATGATTATAATGGTAACTATGAGAGGATACACGGAAAAACAAAGAGCGGACAGGCTCAGGGCCACCCGGAAATACAATCAAAGCAAGCACGGAAGAGCGAAACGGAAGGAATACAGACAAACAGAGGCGGGGAAGAGGTCACAGCAAACGTGGGCACTCTCAGAGAAGGGCAGAGATTCTCAAGCCAAATACAGGAAAACGGAGAAACGGAAAGCCGTGCTAAAGAAATATCAGAGCACGGAAAAGTTCAAGAAAACGCTGAGAAAATACCATCAGACGGACAAGGGCCGTGCGAACCTTGCGAGAGGGGTCCACAAGCGCCGATCATCGCTGCAAAACTGCATAAGCAATCTTACAGCCGAGCAGTGGCGAGAGATAAAAGACAAATACCGTCACAAATGTGCTTACTGCCGGAGAAGGATGGAACGGTTGACGATGGACCATGTAATACCGTTATCGAAGGGGGGGCACCACATTGCGGAGAACATAGTTCCGGCGTGTCGAAGCTGCAATTCAAAGAAGGGGAACCGCCCGCAGGAAGAGTTAAGATCCCCGGAGGGTGGGATAACAAACCCGGCTCTCACGGCACAATCCATCGCACAGGAAGAACCGAAGCTGAATATCAAACCACATCAGTAAAACCGGGCCGCAACAAGCGCACCGTCTGGACGATAGCCACAAAGCCTTTTCCAGAAGCCCATTTCGCCACGTTTCCACCCAAGCTGATAGAGCCGTGTGTCCTTGCCGGTTGTCCAAAGGGTGGAACGGTGCTTGATCCTTTTTTCGGTTCAGGCACAACAGGGATAGTGGCTTATAACCATGACCGCAAATTTATTGGAATAGAGCTATCAAAAGTTTACCTTGACGATATTGCAATACCGAGGATCAAGAGGGAAACCGCCCAACTGAAACTTTTTTAAAGGAGAAACCGTGTACGGATTAAGCGAAGTTGGCAGGGTGTGGCTGGCCTTTGGGGTGGGGGTGGCCGTCGGTTGCTTTGCAACAATCCTTGTTGTTGGCATCTGGACAACCATCATCGATACGCTCCAAAAGGAGAAATAATGCCGAAAGGCGACGAGAAAGCAAAAGCGAGCCGGACCCTGCTGGAAATAACGGCCATCAGGATTGAGAAGGTGCAGGACATCAGCCAACAAGACGCTTGGGCAGGTTGAATTTAAACTAATTAAGGGGGAACCATGAACAAGTTACAAAGGGAAGCGATCATGTGTCTGAGCCTCACGCTTAGGCCGAAAAAACACAGAGGACAAGTGCCGGTCGCTCGAGAGTTGGCCATTGCGGTGTGGGAATACGCCCTATTGGGGTTCTGGGACAAGCTCTTCAAGAAAACCCGGTACCGGTACGCAAACTCCCTGCTTGACGCTGCGCTCTCGGACTATACGAGCCAGCAGATAGAACAGGGAAAAAGAAGGATAGAAGGGGCCGCCAGTGCTGGTTCGATGGCCGATCTGCGCGGCGGAAGCCATGTCTGTATGGGTGGACCCCTTGCCGGATAAATGGCCCTGTTACTTTCAGCCCGATCCTAAATCGATCACCCGAAAGGATGAGAAATACCTCGCTTTTCTACGCAAAGAGCCTTGTATCTTTAACGATATGTCGTGTAGCCGGATCGTCGAGGCTGCACACAAAGAAGGCGGGGGGATCGGGAAGAAGGGCCACGACGACGAGGCTCTTCCGATTTGTCTATATCATCACAGAATGGGGAATAACTCTGAGCATGAAATGGGTGCGAAGTCGTTTGCGAAACACATCATAGAGAGAACCGGATACACCCGGGAAGAACTGGTTGAAATGCACCGTAAGAGGTATAAGGATAAGATATGAAAAAAAAGAAACCCCGAGAGGATGGCCCGGCGAAAGGCTATCTCGGGGTTTGCATAAGCGCCCTATGGGCGTGAATGCCTGATTAAAATGGTCGCCGGACCAAGCCTATAACTTGGAGGCGCTACATCCGGCATTACAAATGCTACAAATTGCGTAGCATCTGATAAATTCAAAGGTATGTCTATGAACAATTAAAGTTTTGGCTATTCTGGCGATTGTGTCGAAGACGAGTGCGCGTGGTGGCAGACATACAATAAAAACTTGGTGGACATGATCTAACGCGTAAGCCCTTTTTGCTTTTCGTACGTCCTCATGGCACCAAGACCAAGCATGGCCAACACAAGATCCATCAAAAGAGTGGTATTGATCCTTGGCCCCGGCGATCCGGTTATCCACACGAGAATAGGGTTGACCACGAATTCAAGGGCTAACCCCGCGCCGCATATCCACATAATAAATGGTCGCGCACCGGAAACAAACATCGTCCGGTGACCGGCCTGTATTTTATTGACCTCAGATTGCCACCTGTCCGGCTCCTGCTGGACCTTCATCAGTAAAATAGATGCGGCTTTCTTTTCTTCCTTGGTCTCGACAAAGCGGTCTACAACATCGGCTATTCCCTTTGCCGTTTCTGTTACTCCTGATCCTAATATCTTTGCTAAAAAGCCCATATTACCCCCGCGGAATACCCTCAGAATCTCTGAGGGTATTGGTGGTCAACTCGGATAAACCTTTAAAAGGCCGGTATAGTTCCTGACATCAAAGTGCAGCCAGGGTATGTCCATTTCAATGCAGCGGATATGAGCGTAAAGCTCGTCTGCCGGGTCGTAGGGCTCGAGTATGTCTATCCGAATATTCTCGGGATCCACAAGTTTAAACTTGGGGTCGAAAGCCCTGCCGAATTTGTGTTGGCTTAAATCAGAGCCGATTTCACAGTCTCCCGGGCGCCACCCTCCAAACTGGTTGTTCCCGCCCCAATGCCAATCGTTTACGGTCGCTGATCCGTACCGGTCCCGGAGTCGATCGAGAGTTTTAAGCGCACGATCGTCAAATAAACCCCATAGCCGATGATGCTTATTCTTCGGCGTGGCCTCGTAGATCGCCTTGGGGACCAACTCGTATAATTCAAAGTGCTTGGTTTTATACACTAATGGCCCTCGATGTTCTGTTCTCTGTATTCCCGGTAATTGCGATAGACAACGTACATGTATATAAGATCCAACCCGACCAAAACGATCAAAAGCGGAACCTCCGGCGCAATGAAAAGCCCTACGACAACCGCTGCCACGATAACGGCCTTAAATACGATAAACGCCTTTACGGTCCCTATCCGCAGCATAAGCCGTCTGACGATCGGGTTTAACTCTTTACCTCCAATTGACAAGATCCTGTTTGTAAGATACACATCTGCGGCCTGTAAGATCACCAGTGTCAGAAAAAGAATTAAAAGCATAGATCCTCCTCCGCTATTCAAAAATTACCGTTGCGTTCGCGTTCGCTGTCGCTATCGTCAATGTCAAGCCTATCGTAAACGGAACGCCCCGCAAGTTCACGTTAAACGGCACCGTGTTAGGCGCCATAGCACCACTTGACCATAGAATTGTCCCCGATGCTGCCGTGTTGTTGTAGAGCGTTATTACAGAGTTGTTTGCGGTGTCGCTTACTGCGAGGCCATGCAGCGTCCCAAACCCGACCTTTAGTATTTTTGCGGCAACCGTACCGGCCTGGTACCAACTGTTCGGAGAAGTGATCTCTCTGCCGAGCTTGATAATGATTGCGGTCCAACACTCGATGGTTCCGCTTGTCGTGCCAGAAGCCGAGTTAATTGAGGTTATCGCTACGCACACATCGTTTGATGTGGAAAGAAGGGCTGTTGTCGGGAGGAATTTGTGTATCAAGACATCATCGATGAAGAACCAAGCGCCCATGGTGAAAAAGACGATCTCGTAGGCGTGAACGTTCGTGTCTACAGTGTACTCAGACACGTCTCCGTTGAAAGACCCAGAGCCTACCGTCGTCGTTGATGTGGCCGAAATGTGAGTGACAGACAAAAGCCCCGCGCTGTCAAGAGAAAAGCAAAAGCCATCCTGTGGAACAGCGCCAGAGGTATTAAACGCGCCCCATCTCCGGGTGCATTCAGCAATGGTTGTATCGGGTATCCTGATAGCGGCCCGGAATTGTAATGGATGAGCGAACTCAAACCCCGCTTGTTGGGCGGTTATCAGTTGGCCGTACCCATTGTTCGCGGTTCCGGAGGATATGGTGGCTATGGAATTTGCAACACCAGAAGCGGAGCTCGCGCCGGATGTTGTTGCTGTCCAGTGGAATGCGTCAATAGAGGCCCCAAAGCTCGTACCTACCATCCTGAACGGCTCAACCACTTTCATATCCCTCATGGGCGTGAACTGACCCACATATGAAAAGGTGTCTTTTAGCGTAACATTATGGCCATCGGCTAACTGTTTCGCGCTTGTGGCAAGGCCAACATTGTCCTCGTCAATGGATGCCTGCAGGTTCTTACTCGCGGTTACGCCGGCGCGATCCCCGCTCGTTTCGTCCCTTATGAAGAAATCTCTAAGGCGACTCATTTAGTACCATCCCTCTGTCGTTTCATATACGAGCAAAAGTGTTTCAAGATCGTATAGAGCCTCCGAGCTGTTGGCTCCGACAAGCAATTCCGAACCATCTGGGGTTACCGTTACGTCGTTTCCAGAGGTTCCAACGTTTATGATCCTATAGTAAGTCCCGTCAACACCCGCCGGAAGGTTCGCCGTTATTGCCCCGCCGTCCGTATCGCAGAAAATCTGCTCGTCTGTAGACAAAACAGTATAGGGCGAATCAGAATCGGTTATCCGAGTCGTTCCTGCGATCTGCCCCGGGGCAGCCACTAGGACGGCGATTACATCGTAAAGGTCTTGTAGAGACCTTTCCTCGCGTCTATTCCACGTTCCGCCGTGTATGGCGGTGTAGGCTTCTCTCGCGGTCATTAAGAATGTCCACCAGACTTTATACCGGTAAAGACAACGAGCTTGTGCGCCGCGCTACCGATAACGTATATCTCGTTTACAGCGTTCAGAAGTTCCAAACTTCCGCCCGCTGAGATCCTTACCGAACGGGTTACGTCTTGGACAGCTGCGATCGTAGCTAAATTCAAAGAAGCTCCGACCTTTAACGTTTCGCTCTGGAACGTACCAGTCAAGGTGTCGATCCAGATAGTCCCGGCTGCGTCTGCGCCAGCCCATGTCCCCGAGTCAAGATCGACCTTTACGACGTTGCCCGTAGCTCCACCGGATTCCCCCTCTACCTCGTCGTCGACCGCGATCTCGGTCGTACCGCCGCTGGTAAAGTCAAGCGCATGTCCCGCTTTCCCGGACGTATTGAGATAGGTAACAGCCGAAGCGTGGTTGTTGTAGATCCGAATGTCCTGTCCGGCCTTCTTCTCCTTTACCATGATTTGGTTGGTGGTTGTTACTGAAAACACCGACTGGGCATAGTTAATAATCTCTCTGGCCATGTAAACCTCCATCTCTCATTTATTAGCTAAATACATTTTTATCATCTCTGTGCGCCTTTTTTCAAGCTGTTTTATGCGTTTAACGATCGAATGTGTCTCTTCCCTGCCCTTCAACTCATTGATTCTTTTGCGATACTTGTTTAATCTACCCTGAAATTTGTTCACATTCCGATAGGCTCTAAGCTCTTTCATGTGTGCGCGGAGATAAGCCGACTTGTCCTTTGACCGTTCGTACCTCTCCTTGGTTTTTTTCAGTCTGCCTTTATATTTCCGTAGCCTTCGGTCCCAGAGATCATCTCTTTTGCTTGTGCCTCTTCCAACCCACCAGTATAAAACCTTGCCGACTATCGGGACAGAAGATAGGGTTTCAAGACCCCTGTCGTCGCCGGCATTATAAATGTCCCTTCCAAGGGCGTCTATGAACTTGACAGGGGGGAGGATTTGCTTTGCTACCGCAGACGCCACACCCTCTGTCCTTGCCTTCCAGACAACGAACTTTGACACACCGGCCATCCGCAACACGTTGTCCCAGAACCTATCCTCAAAGTCCGTATCCCTTCCAAGGAGCCAATCCTTTATTTCGTCTCCGGCCGCATTGGCGATAACAAAAAACATGCCAAGGCGCATAAGGTTCCTCAACCCTTGGATGCGCTCTCGCTTTGAGCCGGTTCGCATTTTATGAAACGCCTCATTACGGAAGGCGTCGAATTGTTTTATCGTAAACGTTTTCAGCATGTAGAGCAATTTGCCGTCTGTCATTTCGTGATATTTCTGGGGAAGCTCGGCCTTTGAAATTGGTTGGAAATCGGCAAGCCTGTTGTAGCAAAGGAACCTGACATCGCGTGTGATATCATCGTTTTGAAGATCAGAAATAACACCGTCAACCACAGACTTGTCTCTTCCGAACATCGGCATCAATTCCTTTGCCAGCTCTTCCGGATTGTTTCTCGCCTGTTTCTGGCGCTTTTCGAGATGCGCGTTTAACATGCTCTCCTTTCCAATAGCATCGATCTTCTCAAGACCGGTCATTTTAAAGACCTTGCTTACGGCCCCTGCCAGTTGACCCGGATCGGCAAACTCCTGTCCGATTCTGGCAGACCCAACATCTTCTCTGGATATTTTTATGTGCTTGTATTTCTGAGGCGGAACCGATTTTGCAGCATGCTTAAAGTACGGGATCGCTCCGCTATCATACATCGTCCACGCGCCATCGCCGACCTGTGTGACAGCGGAAATGACGGATCCCATTGTGTCCAGTAGCGAGAAATTCTTATAGAAACTCCAAAACTTTCCAGGGCCTTGATTTTTGAAGTACGCTTTTAGCATCTCGTCAACTTCGTCTATCTGCTTGGCGGATATCGACTTGTCTTCGCGCAGGTCGTTTAGGAATGTGGCGATATTGTCAGTATAGTCTCTCTGGGATGCGTACTTTGAAAGCTCCTCTTTTAGATCCCTCTCAAGGCCAATGAGCGCCTTCCTGGCATTGATGATGTCCGGATCATCCGAGTCTCCCAATTTCCGGATGGATGCCTGTGTTTTGTATAATTCCTTTTTGAACTTGTCTATTTTCTCTGGAACCTTCCCAAACCACTTTCGGGCCTCGATCGCTGTGCGGACCTCGGCAATGTACGTCATGGCTGCCGCATCAGAGTGCATGTAATACTTGTTCAGTCTGGCGGGTATGCTGACGAACTTTCTCTCCTTGGCCGCCGAGATCCCTGCCCTGCCTACCGGCATACCGTTTAGAATGTTCAGGATGATGTCGGCTTTCATGTTCTCGTCAAGCTCTGCTGCGGTCACTCCAAGGGCTGCGGCCCGCTGCTCAATGGCCTTGGTGTATTTGTCTTTTTCCTCCCTCCCCATTTCGCCCAGGAGCCCATCGAGATCCTTTACCTTCCGACTCCAGTATTCATCGATGTAGCCAACCTCTAACCCAACCTCTGCCATGTCCTTGTGGAGATCGTCCCACAACCTCCGAACCTCTCCGTACTCTTCTACAAGGTCGTATTTGTTTATCAGTTCGTCGATTTTCTCTATGGAGGAATTCTTCCTCGCCAGGTCCCAATCGGCCGCATCGTCCCTGGTCATGCCCGTTGGGTTTCGTCGGTTTTTCCGGGCTTTCTTTAATAGGGGAACGAGCCTGTCGGTGTCTTCCTGAATACCGGTGTTTGTGTTAAAGTCAAGATCCCTTATCTTATAGTGCAGGTCTTCGCTGATGCGTTTCATCCTGGTGGAAATTGGAGACATGATCTTTCCGGTAGCCTTAACGGCACCCCTTGTTATATTTCCCAGGGCCTGGGCCGCCTTCTGCTTGACCGATTTGTTCTCAACGCGATTCAGCTCAAACTCTTCCTTCGTGGTTGGCTTTCTTGTTTCAGCGTAAGTTACCGGCTTTGCGTCTAATACCTGGGCGCCAGTTGTTTGGTACTGCGGTCTATCGCCGTACCTGACCTCTCCCCTCTCTATTCCGCCGGCGCCGTACCTTATGATCGCGCTCTTTGGTATTCCCGTCGGACCGTAGGGCCTTTCGTCCAGCCTATCTCCTGCGGTAAATTCTCTTCTGAACGACACATCTCTTGACTCTATTTCGCCAGCTAAATCTTGGTAAACATCGTAATTTACTTTTTCGGTTTCCTGTATAGCGGCCCTCAAGTCCTCTGGTGTTTTAGCAAGGGCGATTTTACTTTTTTGCGCAGTAATTTCCACAACATCTTTCGCGGCCATGTCTATATTTGCTTGCGCGTCCGCCATCGCTCCGGGAACGCCCTCTTCACTGGCGAAAACAATGTCAATGGCGTCTGTGGTGGTTGAGTTTATCAGAGAGGCTATCTTATCCAGCAATGCCCTTTCTTGTTCTTGGCTCCTTCTCCCAAACTCTGTTTCGTAAAAGTTTGTTGTGTCGCCTTCCGGTAGCCCTTCCCTGAACCTATTGTAATCGGCCGACCCCTGGCTTTCCAACTTCCTGTACCTGAGCGACATTTTTCTTATTTTTCCGTACCGGCCCCTGGGAATCTCACCAAGCCTTTTAAGCAGCCTCTTTTTAACAGTTAACAATTCGCTTACATCCTTCTCGTCTTCTTCTAGCGCAGCGGTGGCGGTTTTGGCTAGTTCTTTTAACCTATCAGCGTCAACTGCTTCGAGCGCAGTTTCTAGGTTTCCTCCTGATGCAAACCCCTCTTTCGCCTGAATCCAGTGCTGGATTTCGTGGACTATGGTTCCAGGAATATCCTCTGCATACGGAGAGATTATAATTTCGTTCTTCTCTCGGTCAAACCACCCCTGCGTTGACCTGAAAATATCGAAAAGCGGCGACTGTTTCCGCACCTTAACGTTCTTGATGTCTGGATACGCCAGAAACAGTGTCGGATGCTGGAAGGCATCCCCCAGCTTTACCTCACTATCAAGGAAATCGAAAGTTTTAGTTTCGGCAAGGGTATCAAAAACGGGCGTAGTCTTAAAAACGCTATCGTCTATCTCGAATCTCCACATCTCATCAGGACCAAGAAACCAACCCGTTTCCTGCCGGATTGTCTCGGGATCCTCCATTATTCTGTCCAGATACATCGCCCTTGCGAAGCTCGGCTTGTCGGCTGTTTCTGCCTCTATACCAGCATACGTGAATTGAGGCATGCCCTCGTATAGGACTTTTTGACGCATTTCGGGGGTTATGGGAAGAGAGTGGACTTCGACCCTTCCGACCTCTCGGGCCTTAAAGCCAGCATCTTCGTCACTTGTGATTTCGTCCTGCATAATGCTATTGGCTTCCGTCCTATCTGTACTCCATGCCACACTTTCCCCGGCGCTATCTATAACGTGAAACTCTCCGTCGCGCTCTTCTATATGGTATCCTGCGGATAATGGGCCTTCTGACCCTGGCGAGTCGATCTCAACCGTCCCGACCTTCGCTTTCCCCCATGCCGCCTTGTTGAAAAACTTGTTCGCTGCCGCGGGTAGGATCTTGTCGTAAAAACCCTTCATGCCTTCGCCGCCAACTTTGAGGTCAAGGCCGGTAAGTGACTTTACCCGGGCCATGACATCTTTGCCCTCGCCCTTCTGTATTTTTTCAGCTACATCCTTACCGACAAGCTCTTCAACTTGGTCTATGGTTATTTCGTCCCTTACTATTGCATTGCTTTGAGTGGGGGTGTGGACATTCAGGTTATAGGTTCCGGTTTCGTTTTTGCTATATTCGATCGACTCAACGTGCTTGCTAAGATCATACCGATCCGCCTGAACCTCACCCGGGGTCCACGCAACCGCATCAAAGCCGTTTTCTGCGGCATACCTCACCATGCG
>CEPX01095088.1_pt1 | contig 10991 bp, 26 predicted proteins | sample 361361 | NCBI WGS metagenome assembly CEPX01 (sample SAMEA2619974, study PRJEB7988) | marine metagenome | biome: marine biome (ENVO:00000447); feature: mesopelagic zone (ENVO:00000213) & marine oxygen minimum zone (ENVO:01000065); material: "saline water (ENVO:00002010), including plankton...
AGTCTAGGCACGGCGGGCCACGTCGTCGCTCCGTTCACGCGCACGCCCGCGAACATCATGGACCGGGTGCTTGAGTACTCGCCGGTCGGGTTCATGGCCGATCTTCCGAAGATGGCCGACTGGCTGCAGAAGGTCAGGCAAGGCAAGCGTGCCGGTGGCTTGAGTCCGGACGACTTGGCCGAGATCATGGCGCTCCAACGCGAGATGGTCGAGCAAGCGGGTAGGGCGACGATCGGGACCGGCGTCATCACGATGGGTTACGTGCTCGCGGACATGGCCCTCCTCTCCGGCAACTACCCGACCGAAGCCGCCGAACGCAACATCCATCAACTGCTGAACGAACAGCCGCATTCGCTGAAGGTCGAAGGCCATTGGCTCAGTCTCGATCGTCTATCGCCGGTCGGCAACCTGCTGACGCTCGGAGCCGAGCTCCATCGGATGGTAAATGATCCCGAGATAGGCGGGCTCGGCGCGATGGCGGCAGCGCCCGGTGTGATCGGCAAGACGGTAGTCGAGCAGAGCTTCCTCAGGGGCGTGCAGGGCGCTCTGACTGCGCTCGCCGAGCCCGATCGCTCGATGGCGAGGTGGGTCAGGCAGACCGTAGCGAGCGGCGTGCCCTCTATTATATATGCGACGGCACGCGCCACTGATGTCACGCTGCGTGACCCGCAGACTGTCGGCGAGCAGGTCATGAGCAGGCTACCTGGCGTGAGCCACATGGTCACACCGAGTATCGATGCGTTTGGTGGCAAGCGTATCAGGGCTCCGTCCCTGACGGGACGCATCGCTGGCAATTACGGTCCGCTCACGATGCGTCAGAGCCTCGAAGGCGATCCTGTCCGTGCGGAGGTCAAGCGCGTTGGCGCTTCTATTCCACCCTACCGTCCTCGTGGTGTCGATCGGGGTACCCTTGAATATGAACAATTGCAGCGCGAGTACGGTGCTGAAGTCAAAAAAGTGATCACGAGGGCGATCGACAGCCGTGAATATCTGAACAAAGAATCCGAGGCCCGTCGTCTCGTCAGAGGAAGGAATCCTGAATACCAGGGCCGTGACGTAGCCGAGGTCGCGCTGGAGCTGCAGGCCGAATACCTGCAGAGCGCTTCCCGTAACGCACGAGCGGCACTGACACGAGAAAGGAACCGACGGAGATGAGACCCCTTGGAGGAGGGAATGGCGAAAGACGATAGATCACTGAATCCCCGTGAGTTCGGACAACTGCTCACCGCTGTATCGAATCTCCGTGACGGGCAAGCCCGGATCATGGAGCGGATCTCGCGGCTCGAAGCTATCGAATCCGAGGGCAGGCCACCGATGCTCGACAGGTTGAGCACGGTCGAAGCCAACCTCGCGGAACTCACCCGAGAGGTCACCAAGATCAATGGGATGCCGCACGCCAACCAACAGGCGATAGCGGAGCTTCAACGGTTCAAGTGGAAGGCTGTGGGAGTGATCGGCGGTGCTGGCATAGTGGGTGGTGGCATAGGGACATTGTTCATGGAGCTTGCGATTCGTAGGCTTTTCCTGACTGGAGGATAGAGGTGGGTATCCTGAGTTTCCTGGGTGGTGCCATTAAGCCTATCGCGGGGCTGGTGGACGACCTTCACACATCCACCGAAGAGAAGCTGCAACTCAAAGTCGCACTGGACACACTGCACAACCAGTTCGCTTCCAAAGCCCTCGACTACGAGCAGTCGATCATGGAGGCGAAGACCTCTATCATCGTGGCCGAGGCGAAGAGCCCTTTGTGGATCACGGCAGCTTGGCGTCCCACCGTTATGCTGACATTCACGGCCCTCATAGTCTATTCTCAGTTTACACAGATTGACCTACCTCCAGACCTGTGGACTGTCATAAAAATCGGCCTCGGAGGTTACGTGGGCGGTAGGTCGGCAGAGAAGATTGTACCCGGCGTTATGGCCGCTATGAAGGAGAAGGATAAGGTGTGACCCATCCGCGAGGAGAGGAGCACTACAATTGGCAGGGTGACTCGCGGTTGAAGGCTGATGGATACAGACTCGTGTATCGCAGAGAACATCCTCTGGCCGATATGAAGGGCTATGTGAGGGAGCACCGCTTGGTGGCCCAAGAGGCCCTCGGGAGGCCTCTCCCGCGCACCGCCGTACTCCACCACATCAATGGAGTGAGGGACGACAACCGCAACTCAAATCTAGTGATCTGCGAGAATAATTCGTACCACCGACTGCTGCACGGTCGCATTGCCGCCAAGGCTGCGTGTGGGCACGCGTATTGGGTGATGTGCTATCACTGCAAAGAATGGGCACCGGAAGAGAGCATGTACGTCCACCCACGCAGAATCTACAAATACCACCAGTCTTGCCGTAACGTCTGGCAGAACGCCCGATATCACGCCAGAAGGGCGGCCATGAAGCAGAAGGACGAGGTATGATGGGCCGCGACCAGTACCTCACGCGATTCGCCTACACGCCTGACGGCGTCTTCGGACGCTGGGGCCGGTTCCAGACGGTCGAGGAGGAGTGGAGGGACAATGCGCCCCGGATCAGTTGCATACCCACGGGCATCTATCGTTGTGTGCGCTCCATGTTCCACCGTGGCGGTTATGCGACCTACGAGATCACGAACGTGCCAGGCAGGAGCCTCATCAAGGTCCACAGGGCGAATACAGAAGAGGATCTGTTGGGTTGCATAGGGCTGGGTCTGAGCTTGGGCGTACTCCGGGTCAAGGACGAGGACAGCGGCCAGATGGCCCACAAGCTCGCAGCCCTGGCGAGCAGGAAGGCACACGATGCGTGGATGGCGTCGTTGGCTGGCGTGAATGAGTTTCAGTTGCACGTCGTAGATTACACCGAACCCGCCCCTGACTGGGAATGAGCACACTTATAGAGGAACTCGCCCGCATCGCCCACGAGCATACGCTGGAGCGTGTCGTTGCAGAGATGAGTGGCGTTTCCAGGGTTTGGCGCATCTTCGACTATGAGCACTGGTACAAGCTCCGACAGAAGGAACTTGAGGAGGCGTTCAAATGAAGTGGCTTGAGAATATTACGTGGCAGAAGCTCGTGCTCCTACTCGTGGTCATCTTGATACTCACGCGCATCCTCGCGCCTGACGTGGCGCAGTGGGCGCTGGACGGGATCAGGAGCATGACCAACGCCGTGCTGGACGCACTCGGGACATAGGAGAAGGATCGTGAAACAGATCACCGCTTGGTTGTTTCTAATACTCGTGCCCCTGGTCTTGCTCACACTTTTACTTGTGTTCGTTCCTTCGCTCGGTACCCAGCAGACCGTTGTCGTGCCCGACGTGGTCGTGGAGGTCGGCCCGACGCCCGTCACCGTCGAAAACACCGTCGAGATCGACACTGATAGCCTCGCGGTAGCGATCGCTCGCCTGCAAGCGTCCCTGGACTCTGCGGTGGCGCTCTTGGACTGTGACCGCTGCGGTGAAACGTCCAGGGTAGTCAGGCTAGGGCAAGGTGCGCTGGTCGTTGCCGCGTTTCTGGTCGCAGTTCTGATTATCTTGGCACTGCGGCCGCGTGTCTGAGCCCGCGCTCCTTCAGGAGAGTGCGGCCTTTGTCGGAGAGGGCCTCCTCAGGCCTCCTCCCGGTTGGCGATCCAGGCATTGACCTTCTCCTTCGAGCCCCAGCTTGAGCTCGGGATCCGGTTGTAGATGAACACGATGATCTCCTTCATCGCTTCGACGTTCGTGCTGTCGGCCGCGCCGAAGGCTCCGACCAGATCATTACTCAGCACGGCGGTCAAGAACCCGCCAGGCGGGAGCCTGTCCCTTATGTAGCGCTCCAGCGCGTCGAGGGTGTGGATGGGGACCACCGCCGCGAGGTCGTCCTCGGGGCTGAAGATCCGGTCGTAGCGGGTTTCGAGTGAAGTCATTGCGTATTCGACAGTATTCATACTTCCTCCTTCTTTATGGGTGGAAGCCGGCGAAGTTCGCCAGCAGGGAGTCGCTCGCCGTGCCGGTTCCAGGGCACGTAGAGCGGACGATTGTCGTACCACTCGGGGCTCCATTTTTCGGGCTTTGTCATTTTGTCTCCAGTGGCTATGAGGACCAGAAGACGTGGAAGTCACCACCCGCCCATTCGCCGTGGAAGTCGAACCGGAGCGAGCCGTTCCAGACGTGCTCCCAGTCGATGTAGCTAGCGAGTGGACCGAGGTCGGTGTCCATGCTCTCAAAGTACTCCCAGGCGAACTCCTTCTCGGACTCGTAGCTGCCCCGGTAGCGGTCTTCGAAGTCGGCGACTGAGGGCTCGTCGGCCCAAGCGAGATAGGCGAGGTAGGGCTCACCGTGGTCGTCGATCGCGCAGGCGATCTTAGCGACCTCCTCGAAGCTCTCCCACTCACCGAGCTTGTGCGATCCGAAGGCTTCGTAGTCGTGGATCGCCCACTCTTCGGCGAAGGGCTCTTTCGACTTGCTGAGCATCTCTTTCACGGCCTCGTGGATCATGTGCTCGTCCGTCGCGTCGATCCATATACCGTGCAACCTGCCCGCGTTGTAGTCCGCGAGGCTGGCGACGTAGATCTTGGGCGTCGTCGTCATGATGCCTCCTTTGTTAGTGTGGGGTTCTTCATGAACTCGACAGCCTCGGGGCCGTAGACAGCCTCGGTGGCAGCGAAGTAGGTGTCCCGGAGGTCGGCGGGGATCATCTCCATCCGAAGGTATTCGTCGAGCGGGAGCGCGGTCTCGCCGTCTTCCATCGAGCCCCAGATGTCGGCCCGGCTGTAGCGCCGTCCGGCGAAGTAGAGCCGGTCATCGTCGGCTTCAAGCCAGGTCGGCGTCGAATCGATGATCGTGCCGTCTTCCAACTCGACCCAGCCGTGCAGCGTCGCCATCCAGGGCGTTGTGGCCCAGCCCTCGACGTAGTCAGCGTTCTCCTCCCTGCCGAGTGCCCCGAGAGCCATGACGGCGTTCCTGAAGCACTCCTTGTCCCTGGCCGCGACCTTTCCGGCCAAGTCCGCCGACCTCTCTCTGTCCAGCCAGTCCGAGGCTTTCTTCCCGTCCATCTCTCTCACCTCCACTCAATTCTAACACTATGGTGATGGTGGGTCAACACCCTAGTGATTACCCTCTGCCTTCGCCACGGCTTTGGTGGCGAGCATCCAGATATGGTCCAAAGCGAATTGCTTGTCGGTCCCGCCCGCCTCCACGCCACGGAACACTGCCAGGATCTCTTCGAGTGCTTCCAGTAGCTCCGGAGCAGTTGCGATCAGGCGGACGTTGGCCTCGTGCTCGCCGTCCGGTTGGCTGGTCATGCCGACGGCGATCATGTGATGGTTCTGGCCTTCCCTACCGATGTTGAACGCGGCTCCGTTCGGTGTGGCCGTCCACGGCCCTGGCGTGGGCTCCACGGGATCCTCGCCGACGATCTCGGGCTCGTTACCCGTGACGCCGGGTGGGTAGCTCCAGCCGAAAATTCGGTCTCTCATCGCAGTCTCCTTATCTCGGATGAACGGTGATTGTGAAGTCGCGCTTCTTGAGGTGACGCCGAATCGCAGTCTTCGCGTCGGCGAGCGCTTCGGAATAGAGGTGGTCCGTTGAGTAGGCGGCCCTTCCCTTCTCCGTCTCAGCCCGGAAGACGAAAAGGCGGCGGCCATAGGGCTTACGGCCGAGCGCCTCCTCGAATGGGCCGGTGTCGATTTGTGCAACCTTGGTGTATAGTGTTATCTTCAGACAACTTCAAAACTGGAGGATACATTGACCACCATGTTGCAGGCACCGGCTGGGGTAATGGCGCTGATGTCTATCGGCACGCCGTTCGAGCCAGCGGTCAGGTGCGTGCTAGACCAGTCGGGCGAGACGTGGGCGAGCGTCGCGATGAGGCACGGACTGCACGCGAAGAATTTCAGCAGGCTCGTGAACGGCTCGGTGTCGTATCCGATGATGCGGTATCGGGACGCGCTCGCCGCGGAGCTAGGCGTCAGCCGCGAATGGCTCGACAACCAGATCGAACGCAACGGACGAAAGGAGCGAGAAGGATGACAAAAACTGAAACCATCAACTGGCTCGACCTACTCAAGGCCGAGATCACCGGAGCGGCCGACGTCGAGCTGGAGCTGAATCGCTTCGGCTACAACGTCGACGAGGTGTACCACCGCAGGGTGACCACGCTATGCGGCGGCATCCCGAAACCGTGGTTGGGGCGTTGGGCAGCGAAGAGTGTCGCCGAATACGCGGTCGAGCATCATCTGCAGTGGAGCGACCTGCCCGAGCGCGACGCGACGAACTTGCTCAAGCAGGTGCCGTGGAGGATACGCGACGAGGCCGGAGATAGGGGCACGGCCGTCCACAACGCGATCGAGGCGCACCTACACGGCCACGGCCTGCCGGACGACTTAAACGAAGACGAGCGGCTTTGCGCCGAAGCCGCCCAACGGTTCCTCGCCGAACGCGACTCCCAGATCCTGGCCGCCGAGATGACGGTCTGGAACTCGACCCTCGATTACGCGGGCACGTTCGATATGTGGGACGTGTGGCAGGGCGAGCGCTGGCTGTTGGACTGGAAAACGAGCGCCAACGTCTACGCCGAACACGCGATCCAGCTCGCTGCTTACATGAACGCGAAACGCGCGATCGTGAACAAGGTGGCCATCACGCACAGCGGCAAATCCGAAAAGTGGGAAGGCAAGGTCATCGAGTGGGGACCGCACATGGTCGACCGGCTCGGTGTCGTGCACGTCACGCCCGAAGGCTGCACGCTCTATCCCGTGCGCTACACCGATCGCTTGTGGCATGTTTTCCGAGCTGCCGTGTTCACGAAGATGTTCCTTCTTGACACCGACGACTTCGCGGGCAAAGAGCCGCGTTTCCAGGTGTTCGATGAACCAATCAAAATGAATGGCGATGAATAGCTTTATAGCTCTGACTTGTATCCAGTGTGGCAACACCTTTCAGCCTTTGTGAGAATCCTGCGTGCGTGAATCCAGTTCATCCAACCGAGGTGACGAAGGTAGAGCATTTCGCCTTGCACCCACGAGCACGAGACGACGAAGGTAATTTTATTTCTATGAAGGCAAGGTCCGATCGTACCACAACGGAGGAGAAAGGACATGACGAGAACAGCTGAGGTAGCGGGACGCGGCAAGGAACGCGGAGGCAGTGGCGGCGGTGCGCCGTTCATCAAGTGGGGCGACGGCTACGCTTGGATCGAGGGCCGCGTGACGGGCAGTTTCGACACGAAATACGGGCTCGCCGTCACGCTCGACGTGCAGAACGTGCACGATGGCGGCGTCAGCGCCCAAGGCAAGACCGAGGACGGCGAGTTCTACACGGTGGCCGTCGAGGTCGGCGGCAGCTACAGCCTTGGCACGGGCTCAGCCTCGCTCGAAGGCAAGATCACGGCGGAGGACAAGGGTAAGCTCCTGCATGTAGCGCACGAGGGCTGGGAGCACCCGCCCAACAAGAATCGGTACAGGGTGTTCCGCGTGATCGAGCTGGAGGACCGTGACGCATCGTCGGAACCCTACGAGCACGGCCCGAGCGAGGAGCCGGCGGACGACGACGAGCCGCTACCGTTCTGATGGCTACGCGCACCGAGCAGTTGCTCAAGGATCACCCAGCGAGGAGCGCCAGAGAGGTCGTCGTCGGCCACATCGGCGCCGACCCGTACGCGGCGATCGAGCGGCTCAACGAGATCGGCCACGAGAAGGCGTTAGCCACGGCCGTCGCGTATGAGCTGGAGCAGAAGAGGAAGAGTCTGTTAGCCACGCTCGCGAGCGAGTACGCGCGCATGTACGCTGACGAGAGTCTGTCGGAAGCCAAGCTGGAACGCCTCGCCAGAGCCGACATACGCTACACGGATCACATCAAAGCAACCGCCGATGCGATCGAGAATCGGGAACGGGCGAGCAGCGAGTACTGGGCAATCCGCAGTGAGCTGGAGTGGGATAGAGCTGCAATTGCCCATCTGAACGCACTCACGAAGCTCGATGAGTAAGCAGGAGACGTGTCGCTACGAGGACTGCGACAAGATTGCGACCGAGGTCGCTGACGGGATCTTCAAGTGCATCGACCGACATATATATAGAGAGGACGATCTTGAGCCCGGCTTCGTGCCGAGGAGGAAGAAGACCAAGGACACGCGCACACGCGACATATTCGACGATGAAGCCTGAAGCGAAAGCGAGCAAGGAGGTTCAGGATTTTCTGAAGCAGGTAGGCTTCGCCGTGTGGAGTACGGAGCAGGGCTACCGGAAGGAAAGGGGCGGCACGAGGACGACCGCGGGCTTCCCGGACCTCGTCGCGTTCGGCCATTACCTGATTCTATTCATCGAAGTAAAGGCTTTCGGCAAGAAGAAGAACCTGAGCCCTGCACAGAAGCTGTTCAGGGGCGAGTGTTGGAAGAACGGCGGCTTCTACCGCACGGTAGACTCGGCCGCCGACGTGTTCGATTGGCTGGTGGAACTTAACGTATTGGAGAGGACAGATGGGTAAAGAGATGGTGCTCGGATTCAACGAGCTAAGAACAGACGACTACCGGCGTGTCAGACGTGATCTGGTTGACGAGGTCGCGGTCGATGTCGATCAGCTTGAGTTCAGGAGGAGGAACAACGTCCTGGCCCCGGCTGCGGCGCTGGAGATCACGAGGGTCGACGAGCGGCTGAACGCGAAGTGCCTCGACAAAATGATGAAGCGAGCGCGAGGGATGCGCTGCTTACCGATGGCGGCGAGGAAAATGGATGTACCGCTCTACTTCGTCGCATACCTGCAAACCAAGGATGGCCAGGATCCCGAAGCGTTCAGAATTCTCGATATGCTTAATCCGAACGCCGACTGGTCGAGGGAGATGGGGTCGTTCAGCTACTGGAATTGGCTCGAGGCGCTGTGAGCACCATCGAGCCGGCCCTGACGGCGGAGGAGTGGGCGAAGGTCGAGGTCCGTGACGGGCAGACGGTCATGGGTGTTCCCGACGACTACGAGTTGCCCGAGGAAGTCAACGAGGCGTTTGAGATTCTCGTAGCACACGGAGTGGAGGCGCGGCGGATCGCTGCCCTCTGTCTCCACGAGCAGCCGTTCGGGTTCACGAGGGAGGACGTGACCACTCTACGGCAAGCCGAGGTTGTCGAGTTCTTCGATGCCGGTGGGATTGACATTGACCCGGATGCCGCGCTGACCCTTAAGTCCCTCGCCGACCGTATCGAAGCCCTACTGCCGCCAGACGATGACTGAGCGCGAATACATGAATGAAGCGGCCGGGCTTGTCAGGGAGCATCTGTGGAAGCCGAGCAAGCCACGCAGCCCGGACGGGCGCGAGTGGACGATGGGGCGCGAGTTGAACATCTGGAAGATCCTGGCGAAGACCTACGACCCCGAACACATCAACGGCGCGATCACGGTCGCCCGTGGTCTCCGGCCGGATTGGTCGAGCAACCCGCTGAGCTTGCGGATCTTCTTCTGGAAGACGCCCAACGGGTTCAACGCCACGCCGTTCCTCTCCCAGTGCATTGGCGAATGGCACAAGAGGCAGCCGGTGTCGCACGGGATACCGAAGGCCAGCGAGATCCTCGACGGGATGGTCGAATGAAAATCGTCGCCTGGATCGCCCAGATCTTGTGCGTTGTTTTCCTTTTCTTCGTCCTCGCCGGGCTGTCCTATTGGCTGGCGATCGCGTTGTTCGGATACGGTATTTACGACAGGTACTTGCGCGATGGGCACGAAAGTGAGTAGGCTTATGTGTCGCCAGTCGGGATCACCCAGAACGGATCACAATGACTTTACGAGTCGCTCGCGTGCAACCCGGCTACGGCTGGGCAGTCCACGGTCCGTTCTGTGGCTGGCGACACACGCGGGCGGCTCTTTTTTGTCGGGTTTCTGCGACCGTCCACCCGGAGGGTCGAAGAAGCCGACCCTCGAAAGACGGGGTCAGCCTCTCGTTGCATGCCACGCGGTTAGCCGGGGAGCCCATACGTCCGTCCCGGTCCTTTGTAGGTACGACCAAGATGCAGCGCAACCGACGAGAGCAGCGCATACCAGCGTTTCCGTAGGCAAGGCCAATAGGGGCTCCGGGCCTGACAATCCGGAGAGGTACACCACGGGAGTACGGTACATAGCTTCGACGGGCCAAGCCCTTAAGTACAAAGGGGACTGGGCGTCTTGCATCTAAAGGAGAAGTGATATGGCTTCAATCGACGTGAAAGTAGAGACACCCGCGGTGCCGAAGTATCTGGCGGTGCAGATGCCCGGCAGAGCGAAGGTGATGCGTATCCCGATCAGCAATTTCAGTGAGGAAGAGTTAGCTGACGTGGCTGACGAATGGAGGAAGCAGCTGTTTGCTCTGGCCTCCCAAAATTCGAGCGACGACGGATGACGCTGAAAGAGTTGATGCGGATCGCTTACAACTCCGGGTACGAAGACGGGAAGCTCCGTGATCTGACCGCCGATTTCCACTCATGGTGGGACGAGTACGGCGAGGTACGCCACGACGATTTCATCGACGCGCTCGACGACGTGATTCTCACAAGCGAGGAGGAACAATGATCTACGTAACCATCGCGTTCATCGTGTTCGTCATGCTCGACGTCGGCATCGTGATCGGCTGGTGTCTCCGGGCCGCGCTCACCAGGGCGCAGAAGGAGATCCGCCATCCGTGGGAGCAGGGACACTTCACTACACGTCGTGAGGGCGTCGGTGGTGGCACTGGCTTCATCGCCCGCTGGAACTGACCCTCTTGCGCTACCATACACTATAGTGTATACTGTAGTGGAAAGGAGGTCGACATGGCGGTACTGATGATGGTTCTGCTCTTCCTGATGGTCGCCGGAGCGAAGACATGACGACGCGGGCGATTCCAATCGAGGACGGCGTGGGATGGGTTCTCGAAGCGATGGCTGACGACGGGCCGGTCCTGGACATCTTGTCCCGGCACGACGCAGTGAAGCTGGGCAAGAAGCTCCTAGTGGATCCCGGCTTCGAGGAGGTCGTCGTGACCACGCCCTACGGACGGCACTTGGTCGGCAGTGAGATCAAGAACCTCCACTTCTGAGGAGGGTGACATGACAG
>CEPX01014191.1_pt1 | contig 10989 bp, 9 predicted proteins | sample 361361 | NCBI WGS metagenome assembly CEPX01 (sample SAMEA2619974, study PRJEB7988) | marine metagenome | biome: marine biome (ENVO:00000447); feature: mesopelagic zone (ENVO:00000213) & marine oxygen minimum zone (ENVO:01000065); material: "saline water (ENVO:00002010), including plankton...
ATAGTTGACGAAAAGGTAGAAAAAATCCTGCATCTGAAAAAAGAAGCCAAAGAAGAAGATAAAGAAGCCCAAAAATCAGAGAGCGCAGAAGAAAATAGAAAATAAAACCAAAAAAGAAGAAGAGCCTAAAGATCTTATAGAAGCTTCAATGGAAGAAAGTAAGGAAGAAAAAAAACAATAAAGCTTACATCAACAATCACAATTATTTGTTAAGGGGAAATTTTTTGAATTATTTTTTTGATTTTAGTGCAATGATGAGATTAAAAGTGAAATAATAAAATTACTTAACAAATAATTGTGCACCTAAGATAAAAATAAAAAATTGTTAAAATGATGTTTATTTTACAATGCCCGAAATGTAAGAATAAGATGAAATATCAGACATTAAAACCTATTTCTGAAAAGAATAGGAAAGGGTGCGTTTATTGCGGGAAAAATTTTTCTGTTAGAAAATATATAATTAAAAAATTATGATGTAAACACTAAAAATATAGTCATAAAACCCATTTGAGATAGATTAATTTTCTATATAGAAAATAAAGTCCAAAAACATAACCATTATAAACCCAAAAATATACCTTTTATAGACGAGAAATTAACCTTTTTCTAGGTCAAAAATGGATGAAAAAACAGATGAAAATAAGGAGCAAGAAACCAGTAGAGGAACTACAATAATCCAGAGAGTAATAGAAGACGAGATGAAGCAGTCTTACCTGGATTATTCTATGTCCGTTATTGTGGGTAGGGCCTTGCCGGATGTAAGGGATGGTTTAAAGCCAGTGCATAGGCGTGTTCTCTATACTATGTGGGAGTCTGGTTTATTGCATAACAAGCCTTTTAGAAAATCGGCAAACGTGGTGGGGAATTGTATGGCCCGTCTGCATCCCCATGGCGATTCAGCTATCTACGATACCCTAGTAAGATTAGCCCAGGATTTCTCAATGAGATACTTGTTAGTAGATGGGCAGGGAAATTTCGGCAGTATCGACGGAGATAATGCAGCAGCTATGCGTTATACAGAAGCCCGTTTGACAAAACTCTCTGAAGAGATGCTCCATGATATAGAGAAGAGAACTGTCAAGTTCGTGCCAAATTTTGATAACACCGCAAAAGAACCAACAGTTTTGCCGTCAAAGGTTCCAAATCTTCTTATTAACGGCTCATCAGGCATTGCCGTTGGCATGGCAACAAACATGCCCCCTCACAATATGTCGGAAGTCATTGATGGGGTAATAAGGCAAATAGACGATCCAAATATCAGCATAGATGATCTTATGCTAAGCATTAAAGGTCCTGATTTTCCAACTGGGGCAACCATATTGGGTAAAAAGAACATAATAAATGCCTATAAAACAGGAAGGGGAAAGATTATAGTCCGGGCAAAAACGCAGATTGAGGACATAAAAGACAGAAAGAGAATCATAGTTACAGAAATACCCTATATGGTGAACAAGGCAGAAATGATAACCCATATAGCAGATTTGGTCGGAGACAAAAAACTAAATGGAATAAGCGATATAAGGGATGAGTCAGACAGATCTGGAATAAGAATAATCATTGAATTAAAAAAAGATGCAAATGCAGATGTATTGTTGAACCAGCTTTACATGCATTCTCGTTTGCAGGTCACATTTGGGATCATAATGGTGGCTTTGGTAAATAATGTTCCTAAGCTGCTCAACTTAAACCAATTGATAAAATATTACATAGAGCATAGAAAAGATATAGTAAGGAAAAGAACATTCTTTGAACTACACAAATCCCAAAAAAGAGCCCATATTCTAGAGGGATTGATTATCGCTCTGAATAATCTAGATAAAACAATAAAGTTGGTTAAGGAAAGCAAATCCATAGAAGAGGCTAAAAACAGCTTAATATCAGATTTTTCTCTTACTCAAGAACAGAGCGCCGCAATCTTAGAGATGAAGTTGCAGCGCCTAACATCTATGGAACAAGAAAAAGTGAAAAAAGAGCACCAGAATCTCTTAAAGTTGATAGACGAGCTTAAATCTATTTTACAGTCACCCCAAAAAATATTTGACATAATCAAAAAAGAGCTTTTGGAGATTAAAGAAGCCTATAGCGATAAAAGAAAAACAGAAATTATTGAGGCAGAAGCCTCGCATTTTGAAATGGAAGATATTGTAGAGGAAAGCAAGTGCATCCTAACTATTACACACTCTGGCTACATAAAAAGACAACTTCTACAGACATACAGGCAGCAAAGAAGAGGCGGTAAGGGACTTCTAGCAACTACAACAAAGGAAGAAGATTTTGTAAGGGATATTTTCATCGCATCCACCCATTCGTATATGCTTCTTTTTACAAATAAAGGCAAGGTACACTGGGTAAAGGTTTATGATATACCAGAAGCATCCAGGCAAGCAAGAGGCAAAGCAATTGTCAACTTATTAAATCTACAGAGCAATGAAAAAATAACTGCCCACATACCGATTAAAAACTTTAATCCAAATAAATCCCTTATTATGGCGACAAAAAATGGTGTAATTAAAAAAACAAATTTAGCCGCTTACAGCAATCCAAGAAGAGGGGGAATAGTAGCCATTACTCTTGATAGTGACGATAAGCTAATAAATGTTAAGCTTACAGATGGTAGCAAGGAAATTATATTGGCCACAAGAGAGGGTATCGCAGTTAGATTTAATGAAAATGATGTTAGAGCAACGGGAAGATCCTCTAAAGGTGTAAGAGGAATAAGACTTTCAGAAAATGATTATGTTATTGGGATGGTTGTAGCTACTGACGAAAAAACCTTGCTTACTGTAACGGAAAATGGTTATGGCAAGAGGACAAAAATATCTGAATATAGGTTAATTAATCGTGGAGGTTCAGGTGTAAAGAATATTCTCTGCTCCGAAAGGAATGGAAAGGTTGTTTCAATAAACTCTGTAAGCGAGCATGACGAGATAATGCTCATAACCAAAAATGGCATCACAATAAGAATGCCTGTTTCTCAAATCTCTGTCATAAGCAGGGCAACACAGGGTGTTAGATTAATTAGGCTGCATGAAAATGACAAGCTTGTAAGTGTAGCTAAGATTGTAAAAGAGTAAAAACTATTAATCTGCCCAAATCTCAAAACTAAAATACGGCCTTATCTTCGCTGAGTAATCCCCCTTACGAAAAACTTTCCTAATCTGAAAACAACAGATGATAGGACTATAGAATAAAGCATAAAAGCCAAAACAAGGTTGAGTATAGTCTCCATACCAGGTATATCTAAGGTAGCAAGCGAAAAGACAACAACAGCAACAGCGATACCTTTCTGTACATTCAATGACATGAATATTTTCTCTTTAAATATGAAGCCCATTCCCCTTAATGAGAAGATTATAGAGAAAAATCTTATTAACAGGTACAATAGAAACAAAATTAAAGATTTTATAAAGAAATCAAGGCTAAATGGAATAGCAATCACAATACCTAAAAGCACAAAGACCAAAATTTCTAAAGAGTTTGAAAATACCGAAGCAAATTCCTGCAGTTGATATTTCTGCTTTACATAAACATTGCCAAACAACAAACCCATCGAGGTTACAGCCAAAACGCCATTTCCATCCAGATTCTCTGCAATTATGTAAGCGAGTAAAGCAGAAGTAATTACCGCTAATGGACTCAAAACAACCGAGTAAGCCTTCTTCATGAATTTGAACATAATTAAGCCAATCAAAACTCCAGAGCCAACACCAACAACAAACTGCTGCAATAAAGGCGCAAATTGTTCTATGAATTTTGATACTATAAGCTCATCCCTTAGAGTGGTTTTTAAATCTAATATAATGAAAGGCAACAAAACAATTAAGGGGGTATTTAACAAAGATTCAAGACCTAAAAATTCAAAGACCTTATTTTTAATATTTTTAAACATCGATAAAACCACTGCCGGGCTAGTACCAGACATCAATGTTGAAAATACTAATGCAAGAAATATAGACTTTACCTCAAATATAAACATTGTAAAAATGGTTAAAAAAATCATGTTAAAGATCAGAAAGACAATAGATAACCACAAGGTATGCAGGGAAAAATAATCTAATGTTTTCAGCTTAAATCTAGATGAACTATCAAATACGATCATAACCAAGGCTAAGATGCTTATTCCAGTCATAAAAAGCTCTGGAAATTCTATCAAAGGCCCCCCTTTGTACTCTACTCTTCCCAATATAATGCCTATGAACAAAAGTAGTAAAATATTAGGAATCTTAAGTTTCTGGCCTATAATTGAAGTCAATAGACCTACAAGTAAAATAATTGCAAGATAAGTCAAAAGCAGCAAAACACTAGCCATTCATACACCTCTTTTACACTCTTTTACATTTCTCTAAAAACACATATATATAGTTATCGTAAAAAACAAATGTTTTTATATTAACAAAAATCTCAAAAGGCTATGAAAAAGCTGCTTTCAGAAGTTATTGACGATATAAAGCCAAGCAAGGAATATGAGAAAGATATTTTGGAGAAATCAAATAGCATAATCAATAAGATAAATAAAGGAATAAAGGATGCAAAGGTTGTTCTAGGGGGGTCAGGAGCAAAAAAAACTTGGCTAAAGACTTTTGATGTAGATATCTTTGTTAAATTTAATTACAACAAATTTAAGGATAAAAGCGATAAATTATCGGATATTCTTGAAAAATTCCTGAAAAAAGGTTTCAAAATAAAAAGATTGCACGGCTCAAGAGACTATTTTCAGATTAGACAAGACGGGTTTACTTTTGAGATAGTGCCAATCCTAGATATTAAAAAAGCAGAACAAGCAAAAAATATAACTGATGTAAGCCCATTGCACTCAAACTTTGTACTCAAACACAAAAAAATTATTGATGATATGAGGCTTACAAAGCAATTTTTCAAAGTGGCAGACGTCTATGGTGCTGAAAGCTATATAAAAGGATTTTCAGGATATGTTTGCGAATTATTAACTATTTACTATGGTTCTTTCTTGAAATTAATAAAAGCAATACCCAAATGGGAGGAGAAAAAAGTTATTGATATTAAGAACTTCTATAAGAAAAAAAATGTTTTTGCTGAAATTAATAAGTCAAAATTAACAAGTCCCTTAGTGGTTATCGATCCTGTACAAAAAGACCGGAATGCTGCTGCCGCTTTAGACCATGAAAAATTTAACATCCTAAAACATAGGGCAAAAGAATTTTTAAAAAACCCTTCAAATAAATTTTTTGAGGTGAAAACTATTACAGAACAGGACATAAGGAAAAAATTCAAAAAAAAGCTTGTAATGCTGAAAGCTAGGCCATTAAACAAGAAAGAGGATATTGCCGGAGCAAAGATGCTCAAAGCCTTCCATTTTATAGAAAAAAAAATGCTTTCTCACGGCTTTAGGATCATAGAAAGCGATATGCTGTGGCATGCAAAAACAAGTTCCTTATTTTACTATGTTCTAGAAGAAGATAATTTATCAAAAATAATAGAACTCTTAGGACCTCCATTAAAGTTAAAAAATCATGTAACCTTTTTCAAAAAAAAACATAAAAAAACAATAATAAAGAAAAACAGAATTTTTGCAGTGGAAAAGAGAAGATTCACTAGTGCCCATGATTTGATAAAAAACATAATAAACGCCTTTAATGTTAAAAGTAATGTAAATAAAATTGAAATTATTAATTAAACAGAGAAAATCTTGATTTTCTCATAAAATAAATAAAAATTGTTGTTTTAAATTAAGATGCAAGCAGTTATTTTAGCAGCTGGAAAATCTACAAGAACTTACCCTCTTACTTTAACAAGACCGAAACCTTTGCTTAAGGTCTCTAATAAAACAATTCTTGAACATAATTTAGATGCATTAAGAGATATAGCAGAAGAAGTAATTATAGTTACAGGATATAAAAAAAACATGATCCGGGAGTTTATTAAAAAAAATAATCCAGGAATAAAAATAAAATTCCTTGAGCAAAAAGCGCAACTCGGAACAGGGCATGCGGTGTCAATTCTTGAAGATTATATAAAAGATAAATTTATGCTAATGCTGGGTGACAATCTATATTCAAAGAAAGACATGGGCGCAATATCAAAATATCAATACTCCATTCTTGTAAAAAGGGTGAAAAATTGGCAAAACTTTGGCGTTGTAAAAGAAAAAAATAACATTTTAATAGATATATTTGAAAAGCCGAAGGAATTTATATCTCCTCTTGTCAGTTGCGGACTTTTCCTCTTGGATAGCAAAATATTCAGTTATCTCAAAGATGTAAAAAAATCTGAAAGGGGAGAATATGAACTTACCGATGCTTTAAGGATCTTAGCATCAAGCGATACGCTACACTGCATAAAAAGCGAATCGTGCTTTCAAGTAACCTATCCTTGGGATCTATTAACAGCCGACATAGGATTAAGAAATAATAAAAATGTAATTGGAAAGGCATCAAAAATAAATGGCAACATAATCAATTCAACAATAGGGGATAATTGCACAATAAATGGCAACATAAGAAATTCGATAATAATGGATAACACGACGATAGATAAAAACTCCATAGTTGAAGATTCCATATTTGGGGAAAATGTACATTTTAATGGCCAAATAATTGCTGAGAACAATATTTATTCAATTGTAAAAAACAAAAAAATAAAGGTTGGCAGATTTGGAACAGTAATGGGAGATAAAGTTAATGCCGAAGATGTTAATATAACGCCTGGATGTAAAATTTGGCCAAATAAGAATATAAGAGGAAAGATCAACCATGACATCAAATAGCTATTTTACCAAAATCAAAGGATTCCATATTTATGCATTTGGACTTCTCAGAAAACTCTACAACTGGGTGCTGTCATGGGCCCATAAAAAATATTCCTCTGCAGCATTGTTCGTTCTTGCTTTCTCTGAATCGTCATTTTTTCCCATACCGCCTGACGTCCTGCAGATAGCATTATCTGTTTCAAGGCCAAAAAAATCATTCTTTTATGCATTAATTGCGTCTCTTGGATCCATTTTAGGCGGAATTTTGGGGTATTTTATAGGATTGTTCCTTTTTGACACTATCGGAGGCTTTATAATAAATACCCTTGGCTACCAATCTGAATTCAACAGTATAGGGAATTTATACAAATCATACGCATTCCTTGTAATTTTGGCATCTGCATTTACACCGATACCCTACAAGGTCTTTACAATAGCAGCTGGATTCTGGCAGGTTGGATTATTGCCCCTAATAGCGGCATCTGTCATAGGAAGAAGCGCAAGATTCTTTTTAGTAGCGACACTTATCTATATCTTTGGCCCCAAGATAAAGGAATTTATCGATAAATACTTTAACCTGCTTACAATAATCTTTATTATCCTCCTTATAAGCGGATTTTTGATAATAAAATATCTTTTATAAACAAAAACTAAAATGGAAAAAAGAAACATAGAGACAAAAAGAAAAATTTTGCACCTGCTTTTTGGGATTGTGTTGGTTTTATTGATCAAGTACGGATTTATGGGAAAAGTCCATATATTTTCCTCGATAGTAATTGCTCTTCTGATATCATTCCTGAGTAAAAGATACAAAATTCCCGGGGTGAATTGGTTTTTGCATAATTTTGAAAGGGAGGAAAATATAAAAAAATTCCCCGCAAAAGGATTTATTTTTTATCTTATCGGAACATTTTTGGTTTTATTATTCTTTCCCAAGGACATAGCCATGTCTGCTATTCTTGTCCTTGCATTTGCAGACTCTATAGGCCATATATTTGGTATAAAGTTTGGGAGAATAAGGCATCCATTTGTAAGCACTAAATTCATCGAGGGGTGGATTGTAGGATTTATAGCAGGTTTTATCGCTGCATCTATCGTAGTACCATGGTATGAAGCCCTAGCAGCCTCATTCTTTGCAATGCTAGTAGAGGGAATTGAAGTGAAAATAGGGGCAGATGAAGTTGATGATAACCTAATAATCCCCCCAGTTGCAGCTATTGCTGTATGGATTGTTAGAACTGTGTTCTGATACCTTTTAAAACCCAACCTTTTTAAATCTGTAAAACTTACCAATATGTTTTAAATTTAATTTGTGAAAATGATAACAAAAGAATTAACCAAAACTTTATTGCAGGAAAAAAACCCTTTTACAGAGATTATTGGCCAGGAGATGGTAAAGGAATCTATAAAGTCCTCTTTATTGTCTGACAGGCACATTATTCTAGTTGGACCCCCTGGAATAGGAAAAACCACTTTAGCTAAAAATATAGCAGATATTGTTGGAAAAAAAACCCCTTTTGTTAGGGTCCAAGGAAGTCCTGACCTGACAGTAGAAGATCTGCTGGGAGACATAGATCCTGTTAAAGCCCTAAAATTCGGACCCTTAAGCATAGAAGCCTTTACCAAGGGAAAGATATTCAAGGCAGACAAGGGAATTTTGTTTTTTGACGAGCTAAACAGATGCCCGGAAAAAGTGCAAAATGCCTTATTGCAGGTTCTTGAAGAGAAAAAAGCCACTATTGGAAGCTATGATGTTGATTTTGATATTGACTTTATTTTTGTTGGCACTGAAAATCCAGAAGACACTTCAACAGAAAAGCTTTCAGATGTCTTATTGGACAGGTTTGACTTAATATATATGCATTATCCAGAGAATACCCCTATAGAAAAAGAAATAATATTGAAAAAAGGAAAAAAGATAGGCAATATTAATGTTAGCGACAAATTATTAGAATTAATGATTTACTTTGTAAGATCGCTAAGAGAGGATAAAAATCTGGAAAAAAAACCTTCTGTACGTGCTTCTTTGGGCTTATATGAGAGATCCCAATCAAATGCGCTTCTAAACAAAAGAAAAAATGTTACCTTTGCCGATATAAAAGCAGTTGTTGTTTCTGTTTTAGCGCATAGAATAAGATTAAAACCTTCTATCAAATACTTGCAAAGTCCTGAAGCATATATAAAAGAACAATTTGAAAAGAATATTGTCGATAGTGAAGTTCTAGAAGAAAAAAAAGGTGATTTACTTTGACAAACGGCAACAAATACCTGAAAAGGAAGAGATAGAAGAACTAACAGGAAAGCTTTCTTTTCAGAAAGTAGAGAAAAAATTAATGCATTCTGTTCTGGAAAATGACAAGGGAACAATAGAGAAGGGAAAGCTAATAAAAGACTGCATAAATCAAGGCCTTAATTCTTTTACACCAGACCTAATCTACCAGCAACTTGTAAAAAACTATTCAATGGCCAAACATATATTTGGCCCTTCTTTGTTGAAGCTCGCTACTGGCTATAACTCAGATTACATCAAGAAAAACATAAACATCCCAGAGTTTCAAAAAGAATTGAGATTTAGGATAGAAAGAAATATTGAAAGATTAAAAGAGCAGGAATTGTTGGAAAAAGACAATGAAATAAGCGAAAAAGGTATTGAACTAGCTTCTTTAGTTATCTATTTTGAAGAACTCGACAAGATTATTCCAAAAGGAATTCTAGGGCAAAAAATATACAAAAAGGCTTCTATTTACGGAAGCAAAGAAGATGTAAGAAATTACAAAAAAGATGATAGGTATAAGGACATAGCAATAAAAAAATCGGTTAAGTTGGCAATAAGAAGGGGGCATAAAAAACTTGGGAAAAAAGATTTGAAAGTTTATGAAAGGCAAAGCCGCGGCCAGAGTTATATTGTCTATGCTTTGGATGCCTCTGGTAGCATGAAAGGGGAAAAAATAGATGCTTGCAAACGTGCGGGAATAGCTTTGGCTTACAAGGCAATAGATGAAAAAGATAAAGTGGGATTGATTGTTTTTGGTTCTGAAATAAAAACAATTGTTGAGCCGACAAATAACTTTTCTTTTTTAATAAAAAGCATAACTTCTGCAAGAGCTTCAAAAGAAACAGATTTAGTGGCAACATTAAGAAAAGCAATAGAACTATTTCCGCCAGAAAACTTGACTAAACATCTAATATTAATCACCGACGCTTTACCAACAATAGGAAAAGAACCAGAAAAAGAAACATTGGAAGAAGTTTCAATTGCCAGGAATAAAGGCATTACAATATCTCTGATAGGAATAAATCTGAATGAAAAAGGAAAGAAATTAGCAGAGAAAATTGTGGAACTCGGAGAAGGCAAGTTATATATTGTTAAAGATGTTGAGAATATTGATAAGATTGTTTTGGAGGATTATTATACTTCTGCTTAATTTAGTTCTAGCTTTGTATGAAAAACACAAATTTATATATTATTAATTAAAAAATCTTAAAAAATGAAAATATTAGTCTTTACTGACTTGCATCTTTCATCAGTCGCATTCAAGAAAATAAAAGAAAAAGTAAAAAAGCAAAAACCTGATTTGTTAGTTTGTGCAGGAGATGCCTCTATTTTTGAGCAGGGCCTAGATTTTATTCTGAACAAACTGAACAAATTAAAGAAAAAAATCCTGATAATTCACGGAAATCATGAAACAGATAAGGTTTTGAAAAAATTATGCAAGAGTTATGACAATTTAATCTTTATTCATAAAAAATATTATAAACAGAATAACAATATTTTCTTTGGTTACGGAGGCAGCGGGTTTTCATTAATAGAGCCTGATTTCTACAAAACCGGAGAAAAATTCCAAAAAATAATAAAGAAAAATAAAAACAAAAAGATAATTTTTGTTACGCATGCGCCGCCATACAAGACAAAATTGGATTTAATTGTAGGAAGTCATTGCGGAAACAAAACCTTTAGAAATTTTATAGTTAGGAATAAAATAGACTTGTACATATGCGGCCATTTGCATGAAAATTTTGGTAAAAAGGACCATATTAAAAAAACTCATATTATTAATCCGGGGCCTTATGGTAAGATTATGAAGATTTAAAGACCCTCAAAATCCATTTTTCTGCCTTTAAAATCCTCCCTAACCAATAAAGCAACCTTGCTCTCCTCTTTACTATCAATTACCTTATAACTAGAATTCTCTTCTATCTTTTTAGCAAACTCTAAAATCTCATGATGATATGGCATATTTTTTACTTCCAATCTTTCTTGGCTA
>CEPX01415028.1_pt1 | contig 10988 bp, 2 predicted proteins | sample 361361 | NCBI WGS metagenome assembly CEPX01 (sample SAMEA2619974, study PRJEB7988) | marine metagenome | biome: marine biome (ENVO:00000447); feature: mesopelagic zone (ENVO:00000213) & marine oxygen minimum zone (ENVO:01000065); material: "saline water (ENVO:00002010), including plankton...
AACGTAATGTCGGAGAGACGAAGGCTCAAATAGAAGGGCTTAGAGCATAATGGCTACACAGTATGTAATGCCGCCCTCATATAGAGCGGGTAGAGCTGACCCAAAGTTAGGAGCTGTAAGAGATGTTCTTGCCTTTTTAGAGTTTGTTTCAAGCCAATATCAAGAAGAACAAGACGCAGCTGTAAAGGATGCCCAATGGTATAATAGGCAGAATGCTGAAGACAGGGCTGACATACGAAGGGAAGAACGACTAGAAGCGAGGAAAATAGCACAAGAAAAGCGATTAGAGCAAAGACTAATAGACCAAGAAAAACGTAAAGTTGCTCCTGGTGGTGTTCTTGAGCAAGAATATGCTCTCAAAGCTAAGTATGACAAGACAGGTGATATAGAAACCCATAATAAAGGTTTGATGGCTAGTTATGATTTAGATGAGTTAGAGACAGACTCTGATGGCTGGATGTCTGTTAAGGCTGGCGGACTAAGTAGGACATTTAAAGCGGAGGCTGTAGAAGCATTAAAGAACGTAGTCGGAGAAGATGTTGGTGAGTATGGTGGAGAAAAATATACTACTTTAGCTACGGCACTTTCACATGGTGCTACTTCTATGGGGCCGAAATCATATAACATGACAAGGCATGTGATGGGAAAATCAGATACAGCATCTCTGTATGAGTTTCCTGGAATTAACGTAGAGGATGAGATAGATAGAAACTACTGGGCCGGTAGCAATATAGACCAATCACCTGGTCTATTTACTTCTCACGATGTAGAACAAGAATTAAAGAATTTAGCTAGAGATTTAGCAGAAGATTCTGATACCTCTCCTGATGCTCTTGGGAGAGCTTTTAGAGCTGGTCTTTCTAGTAATAAGTTTTTTATGGGTGATAAAGAGTTTCAAGATTATAAAGAGTCGACTGCGGGTGAGATTAGAACTCAGAAAACATTTGAAGAAAATATTACGGTATCGAGACAGGCTAGACGCCTCAGTACAAAAGAAGATGTTAAAAAAGACCAAGAAACTGCATACACAGCAGCTGACCAGCTTTTTAATTCTGTTGCTAATAATATTTTTAAACTTGAAACAGGTTTGGGTATGGTTACTACTAAATCCGCAGGTGCAAAAATAAATGCATTGAATAACCCCAAATCACCAACTTATGCTCCTGAATTATATGACGCTGCTAACTTTTTATTCATGCAGGGTTCTAATGTTTTTGAGCCAGGCAGTGACCCAAAACCTTATACATCATACGAAGAATGGTTCGGTAAATTTATGTATTTAGATAAGCCAGGTAGGGGAGGCTCCCCTTCAGTAGCTGAAAGATTAATGGATGCGATGGGAATGCAGAGTGTAACCCCTTTAGCTCGGGCAATGATTGAAGGTACACATTTTACTCAGACCCAGGGTAAATTTAGAAAGGATGGAAAAACGCTAACAGATGTATATGATTATACAATGTCTACTCCACATTTAGTTGCTAGAGCATATGAAGTATCTAGACCCTCTCAACCGTATTCTGAAGCAGACAAGGCCTGGGGGCAGTTTAAGTTTTCTCCATCATTTATGAAGATATTAGATGGAATGTCAGATAGAGGTGGCTTCAGCTATGGGTACAAGGTTAATGCTAATGGTCAACATTTACCTATCTTGAAGTTCGCTGATGGTGATGCAGCTGATAATTTTCTTCAAACTTTATTTACACGGTCAAGAAAGATAGATAAGAGTGGGAATCTAGTTAATCCAGTTTTAGAATCTGAAGTTACAAGATTTCATGAAAGTTGGCAGTCAGGATTAATAGAGTTTGAGTGGTAAACATGGGTCAAGGTCTAACAAAACAAGATAGCTTAAAACTGAAGTGGCAATTTCAGTTCAATCCAACTGTTGATGATTCTGGTGATACTCTAACTAAACCAGGGCCACTCCCACCATCAGATGATGAGCAAGTAGTTATCGATAGTGCTTTAAAGTCTCTATACGGGCCTATTTCTGAATACACAGATGCTGAAACTTTATACGATGCGTTTGCTTCTACCTATGGAGCTGGTAAAACCTCTTATGATAGAAATTTAACTGGCTTTGACCCTCAAGATTATGCTTCAGAACAAGGATACGGTAGTATCAGACGAAGAGCACGCTCTGTTCGTGGTGCTACATATGGTGAAGAACCCCTTAATCTTCTTCCTTCTATTGCAAATAAAAGAAATCGGATGATTCAATTTACTGGAGGACGTATCCCAGGGTATGAAGGATTTTCCAAATATATGGAAGGAGCCACAGGTAAGGCCCCTGATGCTTTTGCAGATTATTGGTATGATTTAGCATATCAGGAAGAACTTATGGATAGAATTAATATTGGATGGGAGACACAGGGTGTTGGATTGTCTCAACGTCCGTTAGTGATGCCCTCAATAGATTCATATCTTTCCGAATTAAAGAAGTTAGTTCCTGACGATGACCAAAGAGATGTTATATTAGGTGACGTAGAGAAGTCAGCATATATTCGTGCTAAAAGTTTATCTGCTGATTATAAAAAGAATTTGATTGAGGAACATATAACTCCCTCAATAGAAGCAGTTCAACAAAGACAAGATGTTCTTAGTTATGAGAAAGATAAAGAAAGTACTCTTGAGAGTATAGAAGATTTAAATAAGATGATTAGAGCTAAAAAACGTCTAGAGCGTACAAAGGCTTCTCTTAACAAGGTTAGCCCAACTAATTCTACTACATCAAGTCGCTCTATTGTAGATAAGATAGAAGACCTTGTCTTACCAGGGAATAGATTGCAAAGAGCGGTTGATGAAGATGCTAAAAGACAACTAGAACAGCTTGCAGTAGAGAAAGGGCAAAAAAAAAAGGCTCCCCGTAACAAAGGGCTCCCAGCAGAAATAGTAGACACAGGTATTCCTAATTTTTCTGGTGTTCAAACTATTAAAGTACATGAAGATATTGCAGATTCACTGGATAAAGCTATGAATGAATTAGATTCACAAGGAGTTGCTTTGCAGATAGAAGATTCTTTTAGATATAGAACCGTTCAAGCGGAACAATATGAAGCATCAAAGGGTGGCGTTAAAGCAGGATTGGTGGCTCATCCTGATGAATCTTATCATGTAAAAGGATTGGCTTTTGATTTAGCTCAAACTAAAGAAATGAGAGATGACCCAAGAGTAGCTGACGCTCTTACAAATGCTGGGTTTGTACGACCTAGAGATGATGAGTGGTGGCACTGGTCGATACAGGAGTAATATGCCTCAACAACAAACACAACAAGATGCTTTTTATGACAGCCTCTTTGCAAAATATAGAGAAGAGATGGAAGATGCTGTTGGAGCCCCTCTTAAAGTAGGCCCTAAGACTTCTACTAGAACCCAAGAAGTTATAGTTGAGAGACTGGTTCGTGAACGACAGGATGATGTTCGGAGAGCTGACGAAGCGCGTCGTGGTGTATATAGAGGGGGTATACAGGAGTTTGGACGACAGTTAATCGCTGGGACTCTAGAGAGTGCTACTGTCGCACCTAGTTTATGGGAAAAGTTAGGAGTACCTGGTCTTCAGAATGTTCCGCAATTAATAGAAGATGTAAAAGGAGAGTATGGTCATGGGACTATGATGGAGGATTGGGATGAGTTAAGTGGAATAGGTAAGGCTGGATATGGTATAGGAACTGGTATTGGTATGCTGGTTCCCTTTGGAGCTGCAGGTAAAGCTGTAGGTTTTGGTGTAGGTACCGTTGGTAGAGCCGCGAACCTTGTTGGAAAGACTGGTTGGGCTAAGAAGGCTGCTGTTAAGGAGATTACTGAAAGAGCTAGCAAGTTAACAGGAGGAGCTGCAGCCAAGTTAAGTGATGATGCAATAAGGGAGTCGGTAGACGTTGCTACGAAAGCAGTAGGTAAGCACGGATTAGCTAGGCAGTTAGGAGAAAGAATTGGGAGTGAAAATTTTGAACAGTTTGCGAAGCTTGATATAGTTTCAAAACTAGGCACGGGTGTCCCAAGAGCCACGGCTAATGACTTAGCAAACTTAGCCTTTGAGGCTGTTACTACTTTAAAACCAAGTAATGCTCATGCATTTTTAAATGCTACAGTAGGAAAGATTCCAGGTGTTACTGGAAGGATGTTATCTTCTTATTCTTACGATGCTTTGATTGGTGCAACTATGGGATATATGCGTTTCAATGCTGAGCATTGGGCAGACCATATGGAAAAGACTGGAACCGAAGGTTTTGGTACTTATGGAGCTTTTAAAAAGGAAAGAGATTTTCATGAGATGGTAGGTGAAATGGGTAATGAAGCATTTTGGATTGGTTTCCTGGGCCCTGTAAGAATGATTAGAGGAGGAACTTCAGGTTCTATTACTGCAAAGGGTGTTAATGTTGCAAGGCGTATGTGGAGAATGCGTAAACCTGTGAATAGAATGACTCCTCGCGAAGCACGTTCATCTCTAAAAATTATTGATGATGTTAGTGAAGGAGCATTAAAACACTCTAACATTCCTGTTATAGAGAAAGCTATGAGAGTTTCTGATAGTAAATCTCTTCACTGGTCTGACCTTCTTAGTGAAAAAGAAGTTTATAGTGCCCTTGAAGGTATAAGAGGCCAGTTTATGAGAAGGGCTCCAGGGTTTTTTGCTAGGGAGTGGAGAAAAGATATGATGGGTAGTCTTCCTAGAATGCTTATTGGCGCCACAACTATGAATCTACCTGCTATTAAAGAATTATATGACGTAACAGGTGGTGATATTGAACAGACAGCTAGAAATCTACCTTATACTTGGGGAGAATCTATTCCAGAAATAGCATCTAATGTTATAGTTGGGATGGTCTTTACGAAAAGAGGTAGAGGATTAAGAATGTTTGACAAAGCACCCAATGAGGGGTTTTTACAACATGCTGATGCTGATAGATGGGTAGGTGGACAGTCTAATATCTTAAAAAGAATGATTGCTGGTATGGAAAAAATTGGGTATAGCACCAAGCAAATTAGGGGATTGTCTGAACATCAAATGTGGGATTATGACCAATCCGTGAGGTATCAAAAGGGTATACGTGACTTCAATTTCCAAAATAGTCCAACCTATAAAAGGTTAAGAGCTATTGTTGACAGATACTCTAAAGAAACAGAGAAAGATATAAGAGAGGGTGATGAAGTTATGCCGTTAGTAGAGGCTTTTAGGAAGGCTGTTAACGCTGAGAGTGACCCAGGTGAAATAGAAAGACTGAACGCTGATTTTGCAGTTGCAAGAGAAATTATGGCGGAGCTTAACTATTACAGCACAAAAGAACTTGGTGTTAGAATGGTCACTGTAGACGAAGCTAAAGACCTCGTTAGAAGATTGGCTAGGAGTAAGATTAATGGTAGAGAACCTACAAAAGAATCAATAGTAAATGATTTAATAGTTTTATCAGAACAAACTTTTAATAATTCAGTCCAAGTACCTATTACGAAACAAAAATCATATATTATTAGAGTTTTAAAAGCTCTTGGATATGATGATGCTTTTACTGTTGACCCTAAAGGTAAAATAATATTAAGTGGTTCATTATCTCAGATATTTAGAACTCCTAAAGGTTCCTCAGAAGAAGCGTCATCTATATATAGGAATATTGATAGATTATTACAAGACGGCGGAAGAAATAGATGGGTTGAACACACTAAGAAAAAACAAAAATTTGATAAGCGTCCAAGCATGGAACAGGTGGAGGAAGCAAGAAAAATTCATGATGAGATAACTGATGAGATGCACAGGTTAGTCTATGGAGAAGATTGGACGAGAGAGAAAGAAGGGGGTTCTTTTGATGATTTTATAATTTCTGATACAGTTTTTGGGGTAGTTGCTAGAGATAATTTAATTTTAAGGCAGGGTAGAAATTCTGTATCTTTATTATCTCAGAAACCAGAATTAGTTGATTCTAGTGATGATTTAACTAGCGTTCAAAGGACTTTAGAAGATTTAAATACTACTCTTAGTGCTAGGTCAATTGAAATACGTAATTGGGATAAAGTTTCAGGACATGATGAGGCAATGCAACAAGAAATTGGGTTGTGGCTGACTAATGTAAAGAAGATACATAATATTCTTAATCCTAAACCTATACATAAGACTAAGGAAGTTGATGCCTTAGAGGTAGTTGAACTTAAGAAGAAGATGGACTTACTGACAGGTGATACTTTTATAGATGACGCAGCTTTTTCACATACTAGAAAGATGGCTATCCAACAATCTGTTTTGTCTATTGGCGGTATGGATGGGCAATCTGCTTCTAAAAAAGTTGGTATTCTATCTTTGTTAACGGATAGATTAATATCTGAAGACGGTGAAAGCCTTCCTGAGTATTATAATATTAAAAAGTTCTTAGACATGATGAAAGAATCTGGCAAGATTCAGGAAGCGGAACGTAAAGAATTAGATTTGTGGTATCAGAATGATATTGAAGGAGCGTTGAAAGATAGTGATTCATCTATTATTAAACTTAAAGACACGACTATTGTAGAATCCTCTCAAGAGGCTTGGTTAGATGCTTTGAGAAAATCTAGATTAGATGCCTTGAGTGCCAAGCAGTCCGATATTGGTAAAACAATTGAGGGTATTGCTGAGAAAACAGACAATACTATTGATAGTATTGCAGGGAAGTTCAGTACTTTTAAGGATGCTGTCGACCCAGATAAGGCTTTGATAGACCATTTAAGTAATGGTATGGATAGAACTAATCTCTTAAAAAGTATGATTCAACAAGCACTCTTCAATAAAGATATTGATATGTTTAAAGAGCTTTCAGAAAGAGAGGTATCTATTACTGAAGCCCTAGATAACTTGTCTAAGATGGAGCCTGGGACAGGCTATGAAGCATATGTTTTAGCTCTTGCAAAAGAACTGGATGCTCTCAATGCATTTGATAGGTCAAGAATCACGGAGAACGAAGCGGCTGAAATGCTAGACAGAGATGTCGAATCATCTACTGTTAGAGTCGACCGGGAAACTGGCAAAGAAGAGACCATGCGTATTACTACTGCCCAGTTCAGCATGAAGTATAATGTTTCCTCGGAGACGCTGTTTGGGTTATTTAAGTTTTTAAAAGATAGTAATCAGTTAAATATCTATTACGAGAGTTTTAAAAGCCAGGCTCCTGGATTGTTTTTAAAAGCAGATAAAAGACATAATCTGACTCCTTCGGAACGGGAGTATCTTAATGTGTATAATAACCTTATAGGTCTTAGAGAGTCCTATATCGATAAACCTTTTGAGTTTACTCCAAAGCAGATTGTTGACCAGATACTGCCTTCTTTAGAGATGATAGCGAAATTTAATTCTGAAAAGAAGAGAAATTTAGGTCAAATAGATGATTCTCAATTAGCGGATATACAAAAAGATATATTTACTGACTCGTATCAGTTAGTTCAGTCTCTTATCAATTCAAAGGCTGTATCTGTCCTTGAATTTAGAGACGGTGTATGGGATTTAAGTAAGACGGTTATGTCTGATAGAGATAAGGGATATCTTGCTTTGGAAAGTAATTTGCCAGGTATCTCTGGTCATATGTATTTAATGTCACAGTCAGCAAGGGTTAATAGAAGATTTCATAATTTCCTTACTAAAGATGTAATGGCTGAAATAAATAGGCATTTATCAAAGAGAGAAATAACGATTCAATCTTTAGAACTTGAACAGCAATTTATGAGAAGTGGTATAGATAATTTTACCGATACTGGAACTGTAGAAGCTCTTAATAGAGAATTAGTAGATTCTAAAAGATTTGTAAATGACCCATATCACATAATACCCATAGATGAAACAACTTCTGTTGTTGTAAGATTTAATGAGGTTACACAAAATGCTGTATCTGCAGCTTTTAGTCCAGGCTCAGATTTTTATAATAGGGTAGACAAAGGGTTTGGTTTAGACTCAAATCGTCAAATGAAACAAGTGATGGATGAAATAGCTGGAAAGACTAATAATATAAAGGATTTTGAAAGGGGAATTTTATTCATCAGACTTTATAATGATTTCCCTACGAGATTAGAAAATCATATTGACGCTGGAGGGCATGTTGATTTAAAAAGTACTAAGAAACTTTGGAAACGATTTGTTCTTACTCAACCCAAGAGTGGCGTTTATGGTACTGACAGGAATATACAATTTGCATTAGAATCATATAGACATTTTAGAGATGAGGGTTCAGAATTACATGGCCTTGCTCTTGAAGCTATGGAAAAATCATTTGCAGTACCTTTAAAAACGTGGGTTATTAATGATGATAAATGGTCTTCAAGACCTGACAATGATGAATTAAACCCTTTAGATGTTTTTGAGATTAAGCGTGCTCAACTAGACAAAGATGTTAGTAATGGAAAGATGACCGAAGCAGAACGGGTCGAGGTGCTTAAAGATTTGAAGTCTTTAAAGGGCAGAGGAGCTGCGGATGCTGACTGGTATGTAACTAAGGATAGATTTTTATCTATTCTTGGATTGTTTGGTATCAGGGATAGTATGCTTGTAATAGATGAGAATGGTGTTATTACTGGATTTAGAAGTGGTGCTATTAAACCCACTATTCATATTTCTGAAGTTAATGCAGATGGTAGTATGAGAGTTTTTATAGGAAAGACTGCATTTAAATATGACCCTGTTGTGGAACAGGTTTTACTAGATAAGAATGTACATGCTCTAACTTTTGCAAGTGCGGCAAAGATTTGGGATACAAAGGGAGCTATAGATAATGGTAGAGTTCAGCCTACAGAGCAGGATAACTACCAAAAACCTCCTACTAAAACGAGAGAGGAAATGAGGGATGCTGCTGGTGAAGGTTGGCGTGAAAATGTTATAGAAGGTATGAATGCTGAGGCTGTAATAGATATACCGTGGAAGGATATGAATTTCAAGCAAGTTTCAAGGGAGCATGTTGGTTCCCCTGGCCCTAATATGTTTGTCTACTTTAGTAAAAGAGGTATGGAAGGTGGAAAGAGATGGTTGAATATTGAACAGAGATTAGGAAGATTTGAAGAAAGTTTTCATAAAATGATTTTAGACCCGTTTGCAAGAACACATCTTGCTAGAACTATGATGGGTTTTTCAATAGAAGCAGGGGATAACAGCCTTGCTAGGACTGGTTTGGATTATATGTTAGAAAGAGGGGGCATTCTTATGGATGCATGGCAGCAACCCCATCTAGAAAGAGCTATGATTAGTTATTACTTAAATGGAGGAAATACATCGCATTATCCAATGCAATCTAGCTCAATGGATGTTATGACTGCTGAGCCTGGTTGGTATGATACTCCTGTTAGACATGAGAATGGTGGAGATATTAATGGGAATTTCCCAGTTCAAACTAGGTTCGGGGGCAAAGGAATATCTTCTTTTCTAGGAGATAAAACTCATGTTCAAGCTGGGTATCCCACTGTTGATGGACAGACTCATGACAACTCCAGGTCTAATTCTTCAGCGTTTATTTTTGACCATAGATGGATATCTAAAGAGCCTGGGCAAAAAGATGTTATTCGTACTGAAGAAGGGATGATATTTGAGAATGAACGAGGAGAAGCAATCATTACTTTTAGGGGTTTTCAGATTGAAAAAGAGGCTACTGGAGATATTCTTATAAGAAGGTTAATTGATATGGAAGAAGGTGTATGGAATCCCTTCCCTGAGACTGTGTTAGGGGAGGGCATCAGTAATATAGAGTTCAACAGAGAGTTTTTTGAAGGAGTGTATAATGATATTACTGCCAGTACAAATACATATGGTTTGCTGAAAGAAGCAATGAAAAGTAGCGATAATGAATTTGGTTGGACTAATGCTAATATTGAAGGATGGTTAAGGAATATGGGAATAGACCAAAATCTGTGGCCAGCTGCTTTTAGTGTTAGACAGCCTAGAAATGCTGCAGGGGATGTGGTAATTACAAAAGTACAGGAAGTTATAGACCAAAGACAAGGAAATGTAGAAAAGACTAACTTGGTAGACGCTTTAAAACATCAGGACGCTGATAACGACATGGATAAAAATACTACTTTTATGTCGGCTCCACACACAGTATGGTCTGATTTAGCGAGGTTATCTGGTAGGACGGTATACTCAGATGAAGCATCAGTTCTCAGAACAATCGGAGATAAAATTAATGAAAATGTTGCTTTGCTAGATGGTGATTTAATGAGATTTGCACAAGGCGATGTAATTGCTGGGGCATTAGTTCGTGGAAGATTTGTTAAAATGCATCAGACGATGAGCTACATTTTAAATATGTTCGGGTCAGATGATGCTATAATAACTGGTGTTAATGCAGGCGGAAAAGAGTTTAGGGTTCGTGTAAATAAAAATCCCGATGCAATAACTGGTACTTCTAATTTTATTTCACGGTGGGTTAAAGTTTATATTGATTTGTATAACCATACTCCTAAAGGAGAGATTCAGGGAACTGACTTTGTTACTAATAAAATGTGGGACATATGGTTTGGTAAAGGAGAAAGGGAGTCTTTACTTGAGTATCAAGTCAAGGATAGGGACGGTAACTATATAAAAGAAGAAGGTCTTGGTTTATTAAGGTCTGATTACAGTGCTGTAAAGGAAATGATGAAGGCACGTGTATTTAGTCCTATAGCAAAATTTTTGACATATAATAGAGGTACAGAGCAAAACGCTGATGGGTATAAACGTCAAGCAAGTTTACAACAAATGTCTTCTGCTTATAGAACACTTATGTATTCATTAATAGCACCAGAATTTAATGGACAAAAAACTAGTCAGAATTTTATAGAGGGTGGTGCTTTTAAAGATGTCTCCGCTGAGCCTGCTTTAACAAGAATGAGAGCCTATTTTGCTGAATCTAGCAATTCCTTTGATTATGGAATGAGGAGATTGCATGAAATTGAAGCTAAAAAGTATGCCGATATAAAACATGATAGTGATGGAATAGGGCAATTAATAGTTAGTATAGAAAGTGGAGAATTTGACACAGGACAACATGGTGCTAAGTTTAATAGTCAGATTCAAA
>CEPX01126321.1_pt1 | contig 10984 bp, 11 predicted proteins | sample 361361 | NCBI WGS metagenome assembly CEPX01 (sample SAMEA2619974, study PRJEB7988) | marine metagenome | biome: marine biome (ENVO:00000447); feature: mesopelagic zone (ENVO:00000213) & marine oxygen minimum zone (ENVO:01000065); material: "saline water (ENVO:00002010), including plankton...
TTGAGATCATCAACGCCTTAAAAGGATCGTAGTGTGCCGCCGCCCAAGCTTCATCAATGTCGCACTGCCGCATACGTGGAGCCATATTCGCCGCATGGTGCGCTTCAGCAGGTACAACTTGATACTCGACCATCTCTAACCCTCAGTCTCAAGATCAGGAATGACAGCAAGGATAGTTATCGGTAGAGGGTCTTTCTGACGCATGAAGATACGCCCCTCCACTTCCCAATCAGCAGGGATAGTTATCTCTTTATCCCCTGTCAGAAGCGCGATAGGATCACCATAATCCTCGTCTTCCCTTTGCTTCATTTCATCTAGGAACTCACTGTCAGGACCGATCCACATACCACGTGTCTTATTGAAGCGTACCGTCACATTAGCAATATGCTTCAGAGAGCCTTGGATAGTTCGTAGAGGAGCTTTGTCTTCGATATTCAATGTCTCGACATCAGCAATAAATTTCAAACCAGCATGAACTCGACTAGCAGCGCGAGGAAGAGTGATAGACCCACTTGCCACAGTGAGATCGCTTACGACGTTTCCATCTGCTAAAGCTACGATAGTCTCTCCCTCAAGATGGTGAAGTCCGGTAAGAGTAGTGAAAGTGGCTCTAACCTCTCCCCCCTCTACATACGCATTGAATGCAGAGCCATCGACAGCATCACCCTCATCATCCTCAAGCTCAAAAGTATTAGTAGCTTTGTTGCGTACTGTGAAACGTCGATTGTTCAATTGATCAGGCTGTGTCTCGTTACCAACGCTATCTGTATCAGCTTCCCAAGTAATACCGTTGATGTCTACTTTATCTCCGTTAGAAAAGCCGTGTGAAGCTGCCGTGATAACTACCGGATCAGCAGCCGTCGAAGCCGTGATAGTAATTGGAGTATCCAACGAAGCCCCACTGTCCACAAAGAAAGCATCTCTGATATCTGTGAAACGTCTGGTGTGAACCCTTTCGATGTATTGAACTGTGTTCCCACTGATAGTACGCTCAACAACGAAGTAGAAGATTTCATCCTTCTCCGTTGATGTTGGCCTAATTGCAGCCACGCTTTCAAATTTACTATTTGGCGTATCCCAATGCGTCCAAGCTACAACTTCTTGCTCTTGCTGAAAAGTGAGTACACCAACCTGCCCATCAGACCGCACTGCCACTATAAGAGGCTCCTCACCTCTAGCACTGGCCATATCCTGGATCGTGTATTCCTCGAACAAATGCGCTGCAAGAACAGTCATGTCAGAACCACTGTACCCATCAGCATCAAGCGAGTACCCTAAACTCCTAAGCGTTCTATCGTCGTCCTGCACGAAGAGAATAGTGCGACCCATAACCACAGGACGTTGATGCCCCGCTCCCCATCGTGTTTGCGGATTTTGAAAAATCGTGGCAGCTTCAAAACCCACATTCTCACCACTATCAATTACCCATTCCTCCCCACTAGTCAAAACAATGAGAGAGCCCTGGGGAATGTAGTGGCGTATTTCATTCACCTCTAGCGATGATAAGGTAGCCGTAATACTATCGTCAGCTTGACCGGGGGTAGATACTGATAAATTCTTAAAGCTACCAGTCTGAGAAAACCAAGAAGTATCCGGCTTGTTGTTAGTTCCACCATACACATGACGTTGTTGGTAATAGCTCACTGCCCCTGGTTTGTTGTCTGTACCTAAGAAAGGCTCGCGAGGGCGAGGAGGAGCAAAATCAAAATCAGGTGTAATACCGTCATCAATAAATGCAGTAGTTTCCGTCTCTCCTAAAAGACCATACAGACCATTGTCGAAGCGATAGACAGCATAACGCTGTGCATCCGTAGCAGCCGTCCAAGAGACATCGATATGATCCGTCTCACTCAAGGTGGCGTTACCGTCAGTCACCTCAAAGTGGATGAGGTTGGCTGTCCCCCCAGAAGAGTACGCCGTGTACGCAGAGCCATCTTCATCCTCAAGCTCGAAATCGTTTGCATTCTTGTTAGCTACTGTGAAGCGACGCCCATTCAGCTCTGTCATACCTACAATGCTGTTGATCTCAACCTCATCTCCATCAGAAAAGCCATGTGAAGTAGCAGTGATAACAACAGGATCAGCAGCCGTAGCGCCTGAGATAGTTTTTGCCGTGGTATTCAATCCTGCCAAGCTCTCCTCTAAATCATCTTTATTAATAGCAGTAACTTTATATTTATATGAAGTCGAGCCAGTTGAGCCATCTTGAGTAGCTGTAACCCCCGTAGGGTCATCTTGCCCTGGAGCAAAACTTATGCTCGTAAGCGTCCAAGAAGCGTGGCCAGTTCGTGTCAATTCCATGACATCATAATCAGGATGAGCTAATGTCATGACATCCGCAGACTGAGTAAACTTGATGTTCCTGAGATCACCAGTATCATAGGTCGTAGTAACCTCATACACTTTGTAAGAAGACCCTCCAGAAGTGTAAGCAGTGTATGCAGAGCCATCGATATCAGTGCCATCAGCTTGGCTCGTAAGCTCAAACGTATTCGCAGTTTTATCTGCTACAATAAAACGACGCCCATTTATCTCAGTCATCCCTCCAACGCTAGCAATCGTTACCTCATCTCCATTGGAGTAACCATGAGATGTAGCGGTGATAACTACAGGATCAGCAGCCGTAGCACCTGATATAGTTTTTGCAGCCTCTAACACATGAGCATCCTCACGGATCACCCTCATGTAAAGATGCCCAAACTCCAAAATATATGTATCGGTAGTTTTGAACTTGAATGGGATCAAACGAACAACATTAGAATGATCACCTACAGGGCCAATAAATTTCAGACCAGGACGATTACTAACACCACCAGCAGCATGAATAATCACATTCCGCGCTGTGGCCAATCCAGTGTGATATGCCGCAGTGTCAACACGACCATGCAAAGCAGGAGAAAGCTCTCCGCGAGAAAAAGAAGGAAGTACTGTAGAAACCATAACTACCGCCCCCTGATCACTTCAGCTTCTCTAGGAGCCCTAGGAACACTCTGGTTGGCGTCATGCGCTGCCGCAACATTTACATTCGCAAAATATGCCCCAATCATAGCTTGTTTGATCTTATCTTTACTTGTGATCGGTCCCGCCATATAGAACGCCAGAAGAAAAGATAGAGTGGTTACAAAATGAGGTGTAAACAACGTCACAGTCTCTACATCACTGGTGAAAAGAAGCACCGCATCTTCTGCATCAGTAACGATACTGAGAGTGCCATCACCTGCGTTCACCGTACTCATAGGAGGGCTATCGGCATCAAGGCCCGCTGGGTTTTCGATATAACGAGGGGCGAGACACAGAGCCGGATATTGGTACCTGTAGTTCCACTCGTTCGTTGGTGCAGCAACACTATGTTCCGCGAGAGCTTGACGAATACGTGCGAAACCCCAATCGAATTCTGCTAGAGCTTGGCGTCGAGCATGATCATACCAAAGCTTCGCTAAGCGAGCTTCAGTACTGTTCTCAGTAAGGCTCTGAATGGTTGATCTAGCGTGAATGTTGGAGAGAGCTAAGTTAGCGATATTCGTCTTACTTATCGTTACCATTATCATCTCCAAAGATACGGTTTGCTTTGGACTTACCCTCAGGCGCTACAGCAGCCTCAATTAAGTCGAGAGTTAGACTTTTATTTTTCTTCTCACCCTCACGCTCATCGCTCGACATGGAAGTGACACGAACCTTGACCACCATCATACGCTCGTTACCTAACTCTACACCACCCAAACCTAGATCACTGATTTCATCACCATCAAGATACATAGAATGTGGAAAGTAAGATTTAGAAACTTCAACAGCGCTATCGAAGTTTTCGCGTTTGCGTTCTAAGCTAACTAGATCAGGCATAACATCCTCCTAGAGAAAGGGGGAGGAGGAACGAAACCCCCTCCCCCGGACTATCTGGGATCACGTTATCCCACCTAACGGTTCTGGGCAGTCCAGATGTAGTCAACGGTAGCAATCACCTGATTGGCGCTACGGTTAGCGACAATGATCGCCGGAGTAACCGCAGTAGTGACAGTGATAGCAGCAGCAACACTACCAAGGTAGGTAGAGTTAACCCACGCTTCAACCACACCATCCGTATCTACACGAATGACGACATCGAAATAGGTGGCGTCAACAGGTATAACCGAAGTAAGAGCGACTGGCGCTGTATCGGTGCCAGCCTTCACACCCGCGACATAGAACTTGTCCGTAGTCGCATCGATATCGTAAATAATGCCACAGGCATTTGCAGCATCACTATCGACAGCCGCTCCATTCATGAAGATCGGCAACTCAACTGTGGTCGAGATGGTGTCAGTGAAGCCGATAAAGATCGCAGCCTCAGATACATCATCGACCTTGATACGGGCGCCCATCTCCAGACCGCCTTGGTTCGCTTTGTAACCAAGGTTGATGCCCGTAAAGGTCGATCCATTCGCCCCGTGGCCTCCATCATCAGAAGCAGAAGTAATCGTAACTTCACCATTCAAACTGTTGGCCACAGTAGTTGCTGCCGCATTGCCGGTGCCAGAACCAGCCGTCGAGGACCATAGATCAGCAGGACCAGCATCACCGATAGCCCAAGTACCAATAAAATCTTCGAAAAGTACAGCACGATTGGCGTCATTCACCGGGATACCATTAATCCGGGGGCGGCTGGTGGGGAGGATCAGACCATCCTGATTAAAGGACGCCAGCAACCCACCACTAGGATCACGAATATCAGCCTCAGGAAAATCAAGGACACTGGTATCCGTCAACGTAGCCACGGCTGTACCGCTGGTATCCACAGTCACGATCAAGCGAACTTTCTCACCCTTCTTAGTGGTGGTGTACGTGGCAGCGACAGTATCATTCGCCGTGGTGTAGGTGTTGATCGTCTGCCAAGCCCCAGAGCCGGGAGAACCGACTTCGACCTGGAAGAGGATGGTCATATTGTACGTGCCAGAGATCGAAATGGCTACGTCTTCGCCTTTCTCCGTCAACTGGAGTTCAAGGCTGTCACCAACGCCTGTGAATGACGACATAAGTTACTCTCCTTATTTCTTTGCGCGGCTCTTGCCTTTGGCCTTAGCCTTAGCTTTGCCGCCGGTTTTGCCCTTTGTCTTCTTAAGGGCTTTCTTTGCTTTTTCGGCAGCAGCCGTATGAGCCGCCTGGGCGGCTCCAAACGTGTCAACTACCGGGGCGGTACCTGTAGTCTCTTCCGCCAAAGCTTTCTTGAAGGCAGCAGAGGGGTCTTCAGGTTCTTCTTCCTCATCTTCCTCTTCGTCGTCGTCTTCTTCGCCCTCTTCTTCTTCGCTGTCATCAGCGATCTGTTCTTTCAACTCTTCCGCCCTAATCCAAGAACCGTCAATCTGCTCTACCTCAGCATCACTTGGGATGTCCAGCAAAAGTTTATCAGGGACTTCAACCGCTCCATGTGGATCAAATTGACGATAGCGAATGCTATCAGGTGCAAACCATTTTCTCTTCAACTTAACTAACATTTCTTCCTCCTATATAGAAGCCCCGGCTGGGATCACGTGATCCCAACCAGGGTCAACCATACCTAGTTACTGGCGTCCGCGTAGGACTTCCACTTCGGGGGGTGCATCGTCAAGAAAGCGTTGACGTTGCCAGCGGTAAGAGCCTGTCCAGCATCTTCCTCAACCTGGAAAGCAAGGTACCGCTCGTATGCCGGGTTCTCCATCGGGATCGGCATGGTCAACTGATAACCAGCCGTCAACGAAGCAACAGCAATACTATCGGACGTAGCGTGTTCCGTCTGGGTACCGTCAACCGCGATGGAAGTAGTTGCATCCGACGCCAACTTAAAACGAACGGTAGCAGAGCCACCAGAAGTGATAGCAGTCGTAACCTGCACCACAAGGTACAAATTGCTGCCATCACCGATATCGCGAGCCACTGACAAATCGATGATGTCACCGACATTGACAGTAGAGCTATTGGGAGTGCCAACCGACGTTGCGTCAGCAAACTCCAGGCGTTCGTCCATGATCATCTTATCTTACTCCTTCTTGATCTGGTTCAGGACTAGGAAACCGTAGCTTCATCAGCAGCCAGAACGTCAACGCGACGCATCGGAATGCCATGGAAGCGTTCGGTAAACCGTTTGTCAGCAGCAACCTGATCCAAGGACACAAGACCCCCTTGACCCATGGCCGAAGTCTGACGGGCAACCCAGGTGGCAATATCGCGTGACATATAGAAACACGGTCGCACCATACCCAAACTGGGAATGAGACGCAAAGCCTGAAACATCAGATCAGGAAGATTAGCGCCAGCCGAAAACGCGCCACTCGTATAGACACGTGTCAAATCCGACTTGTCGATATTGCAAATCCGAACGACATAACGCCAGTCGCGAACCGTGAGGCCACAATCCCAGCGATAATGCGTCCGATACGCTTCCATCCGACCGTTGGAACCATCTGCATCCTCGATAGTCACTTGACCCTTATCGGATACTTGGATACCAGCAGTCGATCCTTTCGGAACAATGCCGTGAACAGTCTCAGGCGACCAACCGATAAGCCAGATCGAAGCATTATCCGATCCAGAGCCACCACCAGTGATGATGTTGTCGGCGTTAGCGGGGCCACTGTTATCGTTGAAGCGAGGACCAAAACCAGTGAAAGCTTCAGGCTCCGTTGTTTCGTTTCCGAAGAACAGAGTATCAGCAATTTCCTGGTTCATGCCTTCGATGTGGGGGCGATCCTCAGAGAGGCGGAACTCAGCAGTATTGCTGTTGAGATCGGCCAAAGCTTTATCGACTTCCGAATAGGCTTCCAGCATACCAGTGTTATCCGTGACCTGGACGGTCGTGGATTTGGTAGGCTGAACACCGCCATACAGCTTGCGCCACGTGGGGGTGGGAATGCCGGTACGGATCGAAGACTTATGACCAGTAACGAGGTTGCCCTCGATCCAAGTCATCTCATCCAGGATTTCGTTGGTTTCGTTGAGGACTTCCACAACAGCGGCGATTGAACCATCTGGATCAGTACGAGTAGAAAGGTCCAGAAGGGTCGGATTTTTGACGGAAAGCGTAGCCATATCGATTGGCTCCTTCTATTGGGCTTAGCTACCCGCGCTCGCGTGAGACGGGAAAAGCCTTTGCGCTAGGGTTGGTTCTCCACCAGGGCCATCTCCCCCGGCAGTCGTATCTTCGGAAAGCTCCATACCCACACGCGCCATGAAGCGAATGATTTCAGGGTGGTTGCCAATTCCGAGATCATCCAAGGCACTGGAAAGTTCCGGTGTCCCGAATTGTGCTAGGGCTCGCTTGCCCATTTCGACGGTAGTATCGTAATTCTCACCGCCAATATCCTTATCTGCCTTAGCCTCATTAAGCCAACTGTTGATAGTCCCCTCCCAGCTTGAGGCTGATGCTTCCGCATTCTTCGACAAGCGCTCACTCTCATAGTTAATGAGAGCTTGAGCTTGCTCTTGATCCAAGTTCATCGACTTGGCGATTTCGTGAAACCCTCCTAGCTGCTTTGGATCGATGACCGACCCTTCAGGGACCGTGAACTCCGCATACTCTTCTGGGGCTCCCGCCTTCTGCTCCCCGTTGCCGTCCCCTGACTTATCCTCTTCTTCGGTGTCTCTCCCACCTTTGTCCTCTTCCTCCGATCCCTCATCTGCCTTCTCCGTAGTCAGCGGGTTAACATCATCTTTGATTGGCTTATCTTCTTCAGAAGCAGCCTCACTGGTCAGCGGATTGATGTCATCCGTTTTGGGATCACGTGATCCCGCATCTCCCTCAGCGGAAGCGGCATCCGTAGTATCTGTGTTGGCCTCTGTCACGCTCGTATCACTCATTTCCATTCCCTCTCGTTAAAAATCTGCTTATTGTACCTGATTTCATGTCACGCTGTAAACAGGTCTTTTACACGGCCCTCAGCCTGACTTTTGAAATAATCATCTCGCGCTCTAGCTTCCTCTTGCATGTCATGATATGCAACAGGATTAGTGGTCATCAACTGGCTCAAGAGAGCTAGACCAACACTTCGCCTTCCTTCTCTGAAGTTAGTGTTGCTGTCTCTTTCTGGATCAAAGCTGAGTGAGTAGATACCAGCTTCCTCCAAGATGGCCCAGATAACAACCCTTCCATGTTCGTTCCCGACAGTGCGACGCAACATTTCCAACAAATACGCATTCTTGATCTCTGCCGTATGTTTCAGTAACGCTTCAGTCTCTTCCTCACCTTGAGGATAAAGCCCTTCCGTCCTATCACTCATCTTTCCCTCCTACTGAGAAATCCGCTCTACCAAACGAGAGCCTACACTATCGTTATCAAGCTTTGCATCCGTCGCCATCTTAGCTGTACTGGCGACACTCTGAGATGAAGCCAAAGCTTGTTGCATTTGCTGCTGCTGCGCTCTTTGCTCACGTGTCGCTATTACTTGATCGTCATCATTAATCAACGAAGGCGGCGAACCCAGCAATTGAGCATATTCATCAACAGCAGCATCACCATTAAGTTTATCCAAAACTTCAGGCTTAACCTGGGCCAATCCACTAATTGACCCAAGCAAACGATCAATACTGCCGATAGTAGCAGCTTGTTGAGCCAGAGCGAGCGTCGAGACATAACGAGGTTTCAGTTCTCTATTCTCAAGCTCTTGAGGTGGGGGTGGAACCAGATCAGCACGTACCATTTGGTTAAAGGTACGGCTAACTAAAGGATCGAGAAAATCACCATACTGCCGCTCCAAGATAGGACCGAGTTCCAGAAGCCTCTCTTGATTGCGTTGAATAAGCTCTAAGCGATTACGAGGCTGAACACCTTGCATCTCTGTTATCGCCTTAAATAAATCAGTAAAGAAAGCTTCACTAATCCTGTTTTCAGTATTTATGATATCCTGCGTCACCTCACCAACAGGAAGCCTCACCTCATACACGGGACGAAGGCCCTTCATATCCCCACCGGGATCATACAGAGTAGCCTGACCAGGGAGATTACCGATAGGAATATTCCTCAAGGCTGCGGGACCGTGGAGGGGAGGCGACACCATCTTCTCAACAGCTTGCGCCTTCCGCTTCTCCATCAACTGAAGTTGGCGAACGTCACCAAGAGCAACCATACCAGGGCTACTAGTCGCATAGACATCTTCACCCGTCAATTCCCACCGTGGGCAATAGAACGGAAACTCATCGAAACCTTTAGTCCGTAGAAGAGTATTCCTGTCATTGTTCCCAGGCTCGTAGTGAACAGAGCGAAAGCGTTTCTGAGTGGGCTTCAAGCTTCCTGGCACGAAGTTCGGGTTAGGTTCAACAAAGTGAACCAACTTATGCCAGTTATCACGATCACCGCGATCCCATTGGTCACGCACTGCCTTGCTGATCTTCTCACTAATACGCTGAGGACTACTCGAAAACTTTTTGATGATCTGCTCAGTCGTGGCTTCATACTCACGAACCACAGTGTTCACTACCCCACGCTCATCTTGCGCAAGTAGATAGCTACCTACCGTATGGGTATAGAAACGAGCAAGATCAAACGGATCATCATCATGTGACATACAGCCAGTGCCGAAAAGGATTTCCTCAGCAATCATAATCGGGGCCATATTGTAGAGATTGGTAGCGTTGAAGATAGCCAGCATACGCTGCTGAAGATCGAAAAACCACTCGCGCACAGGCTTGAAGTTATTCAGGTCTTTGTCATCCGTCTCCAATACTATCCAAGGTTGGCTAGGTGACATAGTACCATTGAACATGCCAGCTGTCGCAATATTAAGCGCTTTTCCGGCTCGACCATTGATGATGCTCTGGTGAACACGCTCACCCTTGTTGCGGTCAGTAGTCTCAAAACGACCACGCCTAGGACGTACAAACTCAGACAGCAACTTGTAGTGGTCAATAAAAGACGAACGCTCAGTCCTAAGAGCGCCAAGACGGCGTTGGAACCGTTCACGTTGCGTGAAAACAGGCATCTAAGATACCCCTCCTAACGTCACCTTCAAACCAAAAGCTGGTTCTTCGATACCTAGCCCTGAAGTGGCCACAGTCTTCTTTCTACCACCAGCTAATGCTTTTCTCTTCGCCCGCCGTGAAGCACGAAGGATCGCCAATTGGCTGTCCGTAGGTTTAGGTTCTGCCTCTGCCTCAAGCTCTTCTTGAGTCGGGATATCTCGATCTCCTGCATCACCCTCAGTACCAGGAGGGGGAGAAGGAGGAGGATCAGGTGGTGGAGGTGGGGGTTTATTCTCAGCAATTTCTACTCGCTCCTGAAGTTGATTAATCTGTTCCTGGAGAACTTGCGCCTGTGTCGGAGGTGGAGTAGGTATCTGCGGCGAAGGAGAAGGTACCTCACGACTGAAACTTGGTTTATCCGTGATTGCTTTACCAACAATAGGTATCTTGCGAGTAACGCTAACGATTGCTTTTTTCGATATACACACAGTGTCTCTCCTCTATAGACCGCCAAGAAGTGTATTCAAACCGAAGTCAGATGACAGGATACTATCACTCCCAACGCTAGTTGATCTTTTACCCTTCGATTTTCTACCGATAACGGCGCTATCCGTAGTCGGATCAGTAGCAGAGCTAGCAGTAGTACCTGGGGGGCTACTCTTCCCCTTACTACTAACGGACTTTCCGCCTTCATCATCTCCAGGGAAATCGTAGTCTGGCACACCACCGGCAGCATCAAAAACCTCACCTAATTCATTCAATCCGGCGCCTATTAAACCCACCGCCCCAGTCATAGGAGAGATTAAACCAGTTATCGCAGCCTCAACAGGATTAGTAGGCTCAGGCTGATTAAGGTCCACCCCTGCTAAACCAGCTATAGAAACAGGTGCAGATAGTGGGTTGACCGCAGCAGTAGCGGCACCAGAAATAATACTAGCAATAGTATTGACCGCCGCTGTAGGTGTGTTCACACTGTTAATAGCATTGTTGATGGCATTGTTGATGAAAGAGGTAACAGGGTTAGGGGGTTGGGGGGTGGTTTCTATGTCATCTAGCGACGATAGATCAGATCCTACAGATC
>CEPX01067354.1_pt1 | contig 10976 bp, 15 predicted proteins | sample 361361 | NCBI WGS metagenome assembly CEPX01 (sample SAMEA2619974, study PRJEB7988) | marine metagenome | biome: marine biome (ENVO:00000447); feature: mesopelagic zone (ENVO:00000213) & marine oxygen minimum zone (ENVO:01000065); material: "saline water (ENVO:00002010), including plankton...
TTTGCAAGTCGTTGGTTCGCATCCCGATCCCATGAGCAGACCCACGCTTCCAAGTTCATAGACACCCTTTCGCTAACTGCTTTACTTCATCGAGTGTTAAGTTCTCTCTCCACATCATTTCTACTTCGCTATCATGGTAGAAAGTTAATGCTCCGTCATGCCAAACAAATACAGATATAGTGTTCTCAGGCCCAATGTATCCTACAATTTCAGTTACCACGTCTTCTGTTATGTAGACCCGAATATCTGCTAACCGGCAGTCGTGTAGGAACTTCTTTATTTTTTCTATCACCCTAATCTCGCTGGTTTCTTGCCACTTGGGTTTATAACAGGCAAAGGAATATCACGTTTGTCTGAAGCTCTCTTGTGGATTATAGCCATGCCAGTATCGAATTGAAGGTCAATCATCTCGATTCCAAACAACGCTACATTTCTAGCTACTCTATCAGGCCCTCCTCTGAAGGAAACAGTATCGTGTAATATCATCAACCCATCATCTTTTAGGAAAGGCCAAAAGGCCCTTACTTCCCACGATACAGCGGTGTAGGAATGAAAGCCATCCACATATATTATGTCTGCTAAAGAATCATCTATTTGTTTCCTGAACTCTTCCACAGAACACTTGTGCCATGTCCAGTTAGGGAGTCCTTCAATCTCTAGTCCCCATGAGTGCTCTGTATTCCAGTCGCATGATACTAGATACCCTTCAGTGTGCTTTAGAGCCTCTAAGAATGTCTTGGTGCTTTGCCCTATACCCCATTCATAGATTAACTGTGCGTTCAGCCCTAAAACAAGAGAATACAGAAGAAGTTGTTGCCCGTCGTGTGGTATGTTCACATTGCTCCTTTACGAAGTTCTAGCTGGTTTCCGTCTTCCTCTTCCACTTGGGTGATTGCCGAGGCTGGCTCTACCGACACGCCGTTCGGGGGAACTAGGTGTACGTTCATATCTTCTTGCTTGCCTGAGTCGTTCTGCACTTTCCTCTGCTTGGCGTATTGCTCGTTGTTTGGCATCTGTCGGCACTCGATATGCAGTATGCCCATCTTTTGGGACGGTTACTACAGATATACCCGTCTTCCAAACGACATAGGGGAAGCTAACTTGGTCACGACAAGTATAGTCCCTTACTTCTCCCCACCATTTCTTACTGAACTGTCGCATTTGTTCAGTATGTCTGCGGAGAATGAAGTAACAAACATATAACCCATTGTGCTCAGGGTATCCTTCTCTGCGATAGTGTCCAATCTGTTTTCTCATTTTGTCACGATCAACATGGCCGTGTCTCCCCAAAGCTTCCTCTGCTTCTTGATAGAGACAGTCTCTCTCTGCTTCAAGGCTTTCCACCAGTATATCAGATTTACCCATTAGGCTTATTAGTTCTTCTGGATGCCTTCTTAACTCACAGCGACAATCGAGATAAATGGAGTAATCATACTTGCGGAAGATGTCGAGCCAATAGATTTTGACCCGTCGGTTCCTACGCCGGGGGTCATATTGGTCTAGTTTAAAACTCCTAAGAGTATAATGGTCTGGAACTAACTTGTTTGCAAGGTCAGTATAACACATTTTAGGATATTCGGGGATAGGCATATTGGGATTCCACCAGAGTAAATCTTCTCTTCCGAACATTGCTGTGTATATCAGTACTTTGCTTGGGTCTATGCTCATTTTCTTGCTACCGCTATTCCGTGCTGTGTAGGGAGATCAATGATTTCAACCCCTTGCTCTTTCAGTTCCCTGAACACTTCCCCAGGCCCTCGTTCCATATATTTTGTATCATGGAGTACCATCAACCCTCCTTTCTTTACAAAAGGCCAGAAGTTCTCTACGTCTTCGGACACAAACTCGTAATTATGATGCCCATCGATGAAGACAATGTCGCATTGGGAAGACAGACTCTTGCGCCATTCTGCTGCTGGTGTGTGGAAGAATCCCCAGTGTTTTCTCAGTTTTTCATCTGTGACCCTGTGGTCATAATCTACTACGTCACACGACCATAGTTGCCCACCTGTTATCTGCATAGCGCATAAGAACGCATGGGTAGACCTTGCCCCATTTACACCTATCTCGTAAATCAATTGTGCATTTGTAGCAAGTGCAAGTGAATACAGAAGGTAAATGTATCCTTGCGCCCCCCAGTGTTCAGGGTCTTTCAGCTTGTAATGTTCAACGACATCTGAGATTGTCATGTCAACCTTTCTTTATTGTGTTCTTGCAGGCTTACGCCCTCGCCTACGGGTAACGATAAGGCCAGGGCGTGGCCTCCGTTGCTTTCTGGATATTTCTAATCCTGCTGCACTAACACGTACATGTTCTAGGTCAGGCATTAAAGATCGATATTCCTTAGTGGCTATTGCCTCAATACTAGGAGATAGGGCGACAGGGGTAGCATTAGGTAAGTATTTAGCCTTATGCCCTATCTGTGATACTGTTAAGTCTCTTAGGCATATATTGGGCGGAATCCCTGGCTCAAAGGCTTTCCACCCAGGGATGTTGTACTTACTCCTAGTCCCTTTTTCGGCATGTACGATATAACGGTCTATAGGGTAATCTACTAACTTATACCCAACACTGCGGGCATGACGAAAGTTATAAATGGCAGGTGCTCCATGATGGGTAAACGGGGCAAGGGTGTGGTATTTGTGAATATCTATCAGCATGTAATTTGTACGGCAGTATGGCTCACCGGTCTCATCAATTCTGAGAAATAGGCAACGATGGTCTGGTGTTGCCTGTGTTATTTTCCCTACTGCATACGTTTGTGAATCTTCGAAGAAAGTCATCATCTGTTCAAGAAACCCATTCTTCAAGATCAGGCAGTCAGTATCACACATAAATGCTAGACGTGTATGGATTAGTGCAGCTCCTTGATGCAATGCAGGCCCATGCCCTACATTCTTGCTGTTCAGGAAAGCCGTTATATTGGGCCGCTTTTGTGCTTGCATTTTCATGTATCTTACAGAGTCGTCGTCTGATCCATTATCTATGAGTAAAAACTTAATACCAGGGTATTGATGGAGAAAAGTCTCTAAACAGAGCCTTAGCAACATCGCTGTGTTATAATTTATGATAAGGACTGTAATGCCAGATAGAATCATATCTATTTCACCGTTCTCCATACTTCATATCTCATGCGGTCATCATTAGTGGGTTCTTCTACTCGTTCAAACTTAGCTCGTAGGCCGGAGTAGTAAGCATTACCAGACAAGACTCTATCCAATGTTTCAGATGACCAGTAGTTCTTGAACCCTATATCACAGAACGCTGCTGTAAGATTCAAGTCTACCAACGGCATACTCAGCCTAAGTATACCTCCGTCTTTGAGAACCCTGAAACATTCATTCAGGAAAGAGATACGATCTTTAAGATACATGATGACACCACGGCACATGATTTCATCCACCGTATCGTCTTCCGTAGGGATGCCATTATCCAAGTCATACGCAAGTGTTGGGTGTGCTTGAGGGTTCTTGTCGATATGAACCCACTCAGAGCTAGTCATACCTTCTCGGTTTGTTCCACCTCCGAGATTTAACCTGACCATGTGTTGACTCCTACCAACGTTGTAACTGTTTCTTGGATGTCCTCGCTGATAAACTTGGAGGCCCAACAACCCTTTTCTGATATTTTCATATGAGACACAGTGTAAGACAACTGATTCATAATTGGTGAATCAACATGAGTAATAGAAACCTCACGCAGTAGTGCAGCTTCTATCATCACCACTATAGATTTGATGGTGAGATTCTGGCTGACGACGTTGTAGAGTTCTCCATCGAACATATTACCCTCAGCTATAAATTGTATTGCTCTGATGGCGTCTTTCAGAGATAGATATGGTCGTTTCTGGTTCCAGGCAGTCTTCCATACCGTTATTGGTTGCTTGGTGCAGGCTTGCCAGATGAATTTATTAACCGCTGTGTGAAACCTCATTCCTCTTGACCAGCCTACAACAGTTCCAAATCGTAGAATACAGCACTTTAGTCCATGAGCGACATGTGCCCATTGTAGGTATTGCTCTGCCGCTAACTTACTAGCAGCATAAGGCGACTGTGGAACTAACTCAGTGCAAGTCTCATCTACTGTTTCTTCTTGTGACCCGTATACAGATGTGGTGGAGGGGAATATGAGTTTACTCCCGTTCTGGTAACATCGTATTGCTAACACCTTTGTACCAGTAGAGTTGACAGCCCATGTTTCGGATTCTTTACCTACTGTTTGCTCCGCATTTGTGATAGCAGCAAGATGAATCACAATCGTATCGTCTGTGAACAACTCCGAAGGAAGATGAATGAAATCTTGTTCTATAAATCTGAAATTCACATCTGCTGGCAGTGCGAACAGAGAAGAGTATCGTTGTGATAGCATATTATCAACAAGGATCACTTCTTCTGCCGAAGCAAGCCATCGTGAACGGATGAGTTGTGACCCAATGTGCCCACAGGCCCCTGTTATGAGAACTCGCATGTTTTTCGCAACCCTTCGTCAAGATCATATTTGGGAGACCATTTGGTTTCCCTTTGGAATCTCTTTGAGTGATATTGCACCCCACCTATTTCGATTGCCTCTCGTTCTTTGGGCCAAGGCATATGCACTACACTCCCTCCGAATACCTCTTGTATCTTCAATGCCACAAAAAGCACAGGGGCAGTAACATTGCTCGTCGCAAAGTATAAATCGTCTTGCAATTTCTCTCTGACATCATAGGTTCTCCATAATGCAGAGCAGGTATCTTCTACATACATCACATTCCGTGCTTGCATCCCCATTCCGAAGATGGGTATATCTTTACCCTCTTTAGCAAGTGAGATGAAGTAGTTGATGAATCCAAATTGAGGATACCCTTTCCCATAAGGGCCGTATAGGTTTGGGAATCGAAGACACACGGTTTTTAGCCCATAAGCCTTGTTATAGATATGGTGATATTTCTCAGCAACCAACTTGTTTGCAGAATAGATGTCCAAGGGATGTTCGGGGTAGGTTTCATTATGAATCACACCATAACGGGAGCCAACAGTTGTTGTGGAAGAAGTATAGATAACAGGTGTCTCTGGCGAGAATATCTTAACAGCTTGTAATACGGATAGAACAGCAATACAGTTCAGTGATACATCGTAAAATGGGTTCATCATTGAAAGAGGATGGGAAGATTGTGCTGCACAGTTGAAGATAACATCTGCCCACTTTACATATTCATGGCCTGTTTGGTCAAGATATGCCATGTCCTCATGCACAAACTCAATCTCGTCCAATGGCAGATTGTCTGTGGTAGCATGTAGCTGTTCTTCGAGAGAATCTATGACTGTTACTTCAGCACCTTGTTCCAAACAATATCGAGTAAGATTTGAACCAAGAAACCCTGCGCCACCTAGAATGAGAACATTCATTTGAGCATCCATTCTATTGTATGCCGTATTCCTGCTTCCAAAGTCCATTGTGGCTCCCAATGTGCTTCGTACTGGAACCAGAATGGGATAGTAGTGAAGTTTCTCTCCTCTATTGCGGGAAGATCGTGGGGAGTAGACACGACAGAAATTTCAACACCTGTAAGTTCGTGCAGAACCTTAGCTACTATGGAGAAAGCCTCGAAAATGGTGTGAGGTTTCTTGCTCCCAATAACATAGGCTCTCTCATTACAATTATCGTTCACGGCATAGAGAAATGCGCTTACTACATCAGATATAAAGACGTAATTACGCATATAGTTGCCACCATTGTATACCTGCAAGTTTTCACCATCTAGTGCTTTTCTCATCATACGGTTCAGCATACCCCTCCCACCTACAGGCCCAGGCCCATAGACGTTTGCTAACCGTAGCGTACATCCTTTAGCCCATCCATTATGAGCGTACAATCTCAGGTAATGTTCACCAAATAGTTTATGTAAGGCATAGGTAGAGAGGGGTCTGTCTGGTGGTTGGGTATCTAGGCCGCACTGTGTAGCTGTGCCAGCAAATACAATGAAGGGATGTTCACCTGCCAGTTTGCAGGTTTCTAATAGACGTAGTAAGGGCATCACATTAACTTGCCAATTATGTAGAGGTGCTGCATTGGCATCAGCCTCACTCGTGTTTGCAGCTAGGTGGAAGATTACGTCGAAGTTGGTAGCCAGTTCGGTGACACTGGGGTTGGGGTGCATTATGTCATGTATCTTCGCTTCACCCTTGATCGGCTTGAATCGTTTGGGATCACGTCCTAATCTCCATATCTCGCATGGAAGATATGCAAGAGATTGAACAAGGTTCGTCCCAATATATCCCGATGCGCCGGTGACGAGAACCTTTTTACCTTCAAACTTAGACAGAATCCCAGTCGAATCCAACTCTTGGGTCGTTTGCATCTATCCTTCCTTCATCGCTTGGGTCGTAGACTTTTGAGGTTACATAGAGCATCTGAGCATATTCTGATTTGCACTTATATCCGTGAAGAACGCCTGGGGGAACCTTTACGATTCCTGCGTTGGGGTTAAGTGTCATCGTCACTGTTTCTTTGTAGGTAAGCAAGGTAGATCGAGCATCGTAGAAAGCTGCCAAGACTTCTCCGTAAACGACATACCACCAATCTGTCTGTTCGACATGGTAATGCCATGCCTTAACCACATCTCTGTAAACAGCAGACAGGCTTAATTGCCCAAACTCTTCAAAGAAGTCATCGTCTGCCCGTATTAGTTCTTTGAACCATCCACGCTCATCACAGTGTTCGATTAACTGCTTAACTGCCATTCCCTGAATCAAAGAACTTCCTCACTGTTTCTATTACATGATCTTGTTGTTCAAAGGTAAGTTCAGGGTACATGGGGAGGGAGAGGACGGATTGGCATAATTTCTCTGCTATTACCAAGGTCTCGCGGTTAAAGAACGCAGGTTGCCGATGTATCGGTCGTGGGTAGTGAACAGCACCCTCTATCCCATTACAGGCTAGGTCAAGGATGAGTTTGCTTCTTGAAAGGCTAGAAGGAACAAGTATCACGAATTGGTGATATACGTGTTCGCATTCTTCGGGGGTTGCGAATGTTCCTGTTGGCAACCCGTCAAGTCCATCTTGGTATCTCTCGGCCAAGACTCTTCGTTGGGCATTTTCTTTATCAAGATATGGGAGTTTCACTCTGAGCACTGCTGCTTGCAGTTCGCTCATACGGGAGTTGTAGCCAGGATAGTCACTATCATTTCTTTGGATACTCCAGCCATATTGCCTAATACCCCTACAAGCCCAATCAACCTCGCCATCGTTAGTAGAGATAGCCCCTGCATCCCCGAAACATGAGAGGTTCTTGGTAGGGAAGAAAGAAAATGCTCCTGCTCTTCCCAAAGTCCCTACGTGACTGCCACCCCACTTCGCCCCGGCAGCTTGGCAACAATCCTCAATTATGTGATCTTCGGGCATGTAGATGTGGTTCATCTCGCACGGCAAGCCATACAAATGAACAGGAATCATTGCTGCGCATTTAGCGGTGTGTACTTCTCCAGAATCAATTGTTCCATCCTCTTCATACACATCAGTTATTACCAGTTCAGCACCTAGAAGTTTAGGGGCCATAGCAGTAGCACTTGCTGTAAGTGCAGGTACAACCACTTTATCACCTTGTTCTATCCCAAGTGCCATCAGTGACACTAGAAGTGCATCTGTCCCACTCCCCACAGCAATCACATGCTCAACACCAAGATACTCCGCAAACTCTTCCTCAAATGCTTCCACTTCAGGCCCGAACAGATAACGACCACTATTCATTACTCTAGCAACAGCGTCGTCTATTTCCTCTTTATGAGCAAGGTAGTTAGCTTTAGGGTTACTAACTGGTATCCATGATGCGGACGTATGGGACATGTGTTAAGAATTTTCCTCCTTTCGCAATATATTCTTGTTCCTTTGCCAGTACTTCTTCAGCGTGGTTCCAGATTAGCAACAAGACATAATCAGGGTCGTCATCCTTAAACTCTTTGTAAGGCCGGATTGGAATGTGGGTTCCTGGTGTGAACTTGCCTTGCTTCTGCGGTGTGGTGTCGTAGATGTAGGGAAGAATGTTTGGTGCGATCCCTGCGGCGTTGAGAATGGTTGTACTCTTGGATGTCGCACCGTACCCAACAACTCGTTTTCCATCCTTTCGCACCATATTGACGAGACTCATGGCAAGGTCTAGCCCTTGGTAGATAGCGGCCTGATAAAAGGTATCACCGTTGACCTTGTTATCCCAATCCATTTTCGTTTCCATCCAGTGCATATATCGGAATCGGCTGGTTGGTCTATGCTGTTTATTGAACCCTAACACATATCTCATAGCCCCCCCATGTACTGCCTGTGGGAGAACGTCAACCAACTCAAAGCAATACTTGGAGGCTAGGTCATCAACAGCCTTGACAGTAAAGTAATACACATGCTCATCATAGATTTGGTCAAACGATGTCTGTGCTGTAATCGCATACCAATACGGGTCTTCAAACACGATATACCCATCTGGTTTTAGGAGAACCTGGAATCCTTTGAATACTTCATGAAGATCAGGAATGTGACACATTGTATTCGTCGCTACGATCACATCAGCTTGGCCGTATTCTTCTACGATACCTTGTGCTGTTCCTTCGGTGAAGAACTCTGTGACTACATTATGTCCGTTGATAATCGCAATCTCAGCTACATTGGTGCTTGGTTCGATACCAAGAGTCCTGATTTCTGGATATGCCCTAAGTTCTGTAAGCAGAGTCCCATCATTACACCCTAACTCCACTACTAGAGGTCTCTTTATAGCACCAGGGGTTAGGTCGATTGCAATCCACTCTGCCATTTCAGCAAAGTGTTTAATCATATTTCTTGACGAAGATGTGAAGAACGGGTATTTGTCTGTGAACAGTTTTTCAGGAGGCACAAGCTCTGCAAGTTGTACCATCTCACAATCGTAACAATACCCTACAGCGAGGTTATAGAAGAACTCGTTTTCAAACTCATCTTCGGTCAGAAACCCATTCGCAATAGGCATCTTCCCGAAGTCTGCGAATACATGAAGATCACTCCCGCACAGGTGGCACGAAGCGTTGGGGGATGTCATCCCATTCTACCTTTCCTTCCATTACATACCGCCCCATTTGTATCAAGCAACCTAAAGAGCACACATACGGCATGATCCTGACAACATCTCCGTAGACATGAAGCTCCAACCACCCAACGGGTGGATACTGGTCTCTACTTTCTTTTTCTATGCCACACCAACCACACTTGAATGGTAGTCCCATCCTAAGCGTCTTCCGGCTTCATGAAGGGCCACTTCTTCCATAGCAACACACCATTAGGGTCATGTTCTCCAGGATGGTCTGCTCTCCACGGTGTAAGAATACGGTTTCTCCAACTACCATCGCTTTCAGAATCATCTAGGAAACAACATACTCCTCGCACCAATGCGATGTTACATCCAGCGTTAAGCAGACGTATACCAAAATCAACGTCACACCAGCCCATAGAACCGTCGAAATTTTCATCTGCGCCTTCCACTTCTTTCCACCACCAATTGGGGATGGAGAGTCCAGCCCACATCATGCTCCCACATTGGCGGTAACTCTTTATAGGGAGAATTGACCCTGGGTACTGATACCAGTCAGGGTCAGCCGTATCAGCTAGATGGGCAATCATACAAGTGTCAGGATACGATTTGTGCAGAAGCTGGAGGATAAGGAGGGAGTGGTCATCAATTACCAAATCATCTTGTAACGTCCAGATTATGTCCTTATTTAGAGTGGCGGCAGCCCTGTTCATATTTGAGTACAGATATGGTGAACCTTCATCTCGTTCTCGGTACATATAGCGTACAGGGAATGGAAGGTTTGCTGGAGTTGTATATTGTGGGGTTGATCCGTCATCGGCGACAACGATTTCATGTTCTTGCCACCGTACATGCTTCTGCTGAGAGAGGGCAGCTAGAAGTTTTGTAAGGCTTTTCGGCCTTTGGTAAGTGTTTATGCAAATTCCGATGCTTGGCAAATTTAGTTGAACCTCCTCGTGCATCCTCTTATCAAATTGCATGTGCATTCCCTCCTATGTTTGAATGTATTTTCACCACTTCAAATGCTTCTGCTAAAGGTACGCCTATTTGGTATCCTCTGTACTGTGCTCGGCTTGTGACGCCGTAGAACCATCCATCTGCTTCTATCTGTGTTTTATGTTCACCTAATGCTTTCGCTTTCAGCCTCATTGTCTTTGTTATACCCACGAACATCTGTGCCCTAAATATGTTTGTTGTGATACCTCCAGTTGATTCATACATAAAAACTGAACAAGCATTTTTCCTTGTAGCAGAAATAGTAGCATGGGCGACTGCTCTTCGGCCTTGGTGTGAATCTCCAACCCAGTGTGTGTATACGATGTCAGGACGGTATTCACCATATACCATATCGAATGTTCCTACCAAATGCCTGTCTGCATGTACGCTGTATGAGTCAAGATCGAGATATTCAAACTCTGTGCCTAGTATTTGAGATGCTGCTATTGCTTCCTGTTTTCTAGTTTCAGCTTTGTTGGGCGAGGTTACAACCACCATTTTCACTGTATGGCCAGCACTTGTGTAAAGAACTATTGTTCCTCCCATGCTTACTTCGATGTCGCTTGGGTGTGCGCCAAAGCAAAGGATTTTCACTTAGGAACTACTCCACTACCAAGACACTTGCCACAATAGCCAACCCACTTTTTTGGGATTGGTTCTCCTTCGCATTGTGGGCATATTATCATCTCTCCCCCTTTACACATATGGCATGGGATTACTCCTTTGCCATGACAATAATCACAATCACTCACTATAAAGCTGTTGTAATTATCGCAAAGACAGACGAGCACTTTAAGACCTAAGCATGTAGGACAAACAGGAGTCATTTCGCCTTTAGTTCTATATGGGGAAGGTTCCCCAAAAAAGCGTGCCAGCTAGTGAATCTATACCCACGATCATCAAGGTATACATCACCTGCTGGCTTACCTAACACTACCTCATCGTAGGGAAT
>CEPX01195254.1_pt1 | contig 10970 bp, 3 predicted proteins | sample 361361 | NCBI WGS metagenome assembly CEPX01 (sample SAMEA2619974, study PRJEB7988) | marine metagenome | biome: marine biome (ENVO:00000447); feature: mesopelagic zone (ENVO:00000213) & marine oxygen minimum zone (ENVO:01000065); material: "saline water (ENVO:00002010), including plankton...
TGGGTTCGTTAAATATAATCAGATATTTTAATATTAATTTTAGCCACACCTAATGAAAGGGTAACTCCTTTATTGCCATAATCAATTTTTTTACTTATTAATCTAAAATCTTTTGAAAGTTCATTTTCGTCTACTTGTAATTGTACTATACTACCTAAACCAGTATAATGTCCTTTATCACAAGAAATATTAAATTTATCAAGAGCGTCATAATTTTGTAATATATCAATTACACCCGCTTGTTGAGCTTCAGCATTACTTTTAAACTCACCTGATAATGTTTTACCCACTCTTCCTAAAGGGGTGTTTCCATAAGTAAAACTGCCTACAACTGGTCCCTGCATAGTTTCCCCTTTACCACTAACTGTAATAGAAGAAGTAGGAGCTCTTTTTTTATATTTATAATCAAGTAAACCATCTTTATATTTTAATATTAACGGTGGAAAGGAATTATCTATATCTTTTTCGGTATACACTATTATATTACTATATAAACCATCATCTATCATATCTATATAATGTCTTTTAATGTCAATTAAATCTGTATCATTAATTTTTTTCTCTATTTGACTTTTAATAGTACCATAGACATCAGTAATATTACCTCTTACAGCTTTCATTAATGGAGGATTTTCTATATCTTTTAAAGCTCTCACACTAATAATAGTATCATTTATATTAACATAATCTTCTATATATGCTTGTAAAAATTGAACGACTGTAAATCCATCATAATTATTAGTTTCAGTTATATTAATAGGAATACCTTCCTTACCAGTAATAAAACACCTTGGGTCTAAAGCTTTTATAGTTACAGAACCAACACCAGTATTAACATTTTTAATAAATCCTCTAAATATAGGAACTCCATCATTAGAACCATAATTTAAATAAAAGGAAATGGGTTTATTAAATAATTTAAAATTATCCATATCTGGATTATTAATAGTAACACTCATACTATTTAAAGCATTATTACCAGAAAAGGATACATTAACTTTATTAAAATCAAAGTTCTCTGTATCTCCTATAAATAATTGTGGCTCACAGTATATATTTTGCTTTGTCACCTGCCTTTCCTCCTAAAGCTACATAACCATCAGATAATAAAACACCAGATGAATCAAATTCTATAATATAAGAACACTGTAAGCTAAGATTTATTTTTCTTATACCTCTGCCAGTGGGGTGAGATTCTGACATATTTGCTATTATACCGAATACTCTTGTTACACTACTATCTTTATGATTTATATCTAAGTAGACTGGAGTACCATTATCCTGATATTCTTTGAGATTATTATAATCTGAAGCTCCAGTGTCTACAGTTCCAAAAGTTATATTTCCTCCAGCTGCTCCTATTTTCCTTATAACATTTTTACCAAAACGATTTTCCGTAGATATAAGTTTACTAGTTCTTCCTAAAGACATACTCTGAGTTAAATTAACATTGTTTAAAGATATATGCATGGGGTCGATAATCCTAACTAGTTGAGAATGGGCATTGTTATAAGGCCACACATTAGCTACTTGAATTTCATTCATTGCTGCATGGTCGTGGTCAGAAGCTATAGTTACTAGCACCGAATATGCATTAAAATCCCAAGTTGCAGGATTTGTATCTACAAATACTCCTCCTTGAGCCGCATCTGTCATATCTGCTGCTGTAGTAGCTGTTCCGCTAACTACCTTAGCCCAATCTTCTGGCATTTCCCACATAATATGTCCTGAACAATGTAAAGAAACATCCTTAGTAGTATCATCGTACCTTGTGGTATCTATAAATGATAAAGATTTCCACATAATAGTACCACCAACATCTGCAGGATAATATAGACCTAATCTTATAGCAGGTATATGTGTGCCAAGTGTAGGTACACTATTCACAACGGTACTATCCATACGAATAAATAGTCTATTGAATTTATCTGTCTTACCTACTAATAGGAAATTTTTAGTCTGGTCTACACCGGTCCCTCTTAAACCATTAGTATCATCAGTATTTTCGTCTCCTATTATTACTGAAGTATTGTAAGTTCTATTTTTAGCTTCTATATCTACCCAACTCGTACTACTAGTAGCATTAGCAAATAATAACACAGCTTCTGATTTAATAGAAGTGGGACGAGCGGCAGATTTACCAACTCCTGAAGTATTTATATAATTTCCAGTATGGTTATTATTTCTAAAATGTTCAACAAAAGAATACTCTACCTTGTCGCCTGTACTATCCTTCCTAGTATCTGAACTACTATCTAATACTTGTAAACGAATTAATCGTTCTTCTGGTAAATATCTATAATCTGTATTCAAGCGATGCTTCACTCTTTCATTAGTATATCTTACCTTAGTCTGAGGTTTGGTATAATTAGCTGCCACAGCTGCTCCACTAGCAGTACCAACCTGAAATACATCAGAAGTATTATAAGTTCCTAAATTAGTAGAACCATTAGCAGCTTCCTGTATTAAAGCACCATCATCATCTACATCTACTAATTTATCAGCATCAAAATAATAATTAGTAATACTAACATTACTACCTCTAGCTAAACTCTCGGAACCGTCAGCTACTATTACATATTCGGGTTCATCTAATTTTATAATTGGATTGCCTAAAGATACATTACATATATCTGCACTTGAAGTATTATCTGCAATATATATTCTGTCGTAAGTATTATCATAAGCTGATTCTAACATACTACTAAGCCTGACTTCTAATATATACTCCACATTAGCTATAGTTTGACTATGCTTTTTACTTGCTCTTTTAATAACTCCATCACTTGTGTCTTTATATGTTATATCGACATAAGCATCCTGAGAAGTTGTAGAACCTGTAGCGACCACCTTAATAGTGGTAGATGTTAAATTATCATTATCTATACCAGCATAAACTTGTTTTCTGTCTACTTTAAGCACACCTACGGGTGGCTTATTAGCGGGTTGAAATATTGGAATTCTTGGCTGTCCACTTTTTTCCATAAAAACTATAGAATAATCTTGATTCCCTGCATCTCCAACAACGAAATCTTCATCTATGGAAGAAATATCATTTTCAGCATGATAAGGGGTATAATATTTAGACAAGAATCCAACTGAATTTTTGACTCTCAAAACTGGAAATAAATTTCCATGTTTAGTAAATATGTGATTTGTTATTCCTACAAATTTAGGATTGTCCATTTTAATAATTCTAGCATTGGCCTTTTCTGAAGAATTATCTTCTCCATCGTCCCAATCTATATAAAATTCGCTCGCTGGTTCGTTTGCTTCAATTCTGAAAAAATATCTTTCATATTGAAAAAAACCAGGAGAAGCCCCCATGTCTTTTTGGGCTATTATGCCAGTAGAAGCATCAGCAACATAAGCTGAAGTATCCGACTTTGCATTTTCTTCTGTTGTATATACTTTTAGTATCATCTCATTCACCCACGCTGTTATTGTGTATGTTACGTATGTAGCACTAGCATCGTTATCTATATCATCTACTCTTACGGCTAAATTATGAACTCCAACAGCCATAGAACTGGGTATTGTAATAGTTGCTAATGCTGTTCCTCTAGCTAAAGTTATATCTGGGCTAGACCAATCTCCATGCGCTGCATTACTACGAGCAGCGGTACTAGCATCATATAAGACCTTATACTGGTGCCCTATAACATTAGATGCACAACGGCCACTAGTAACCGTTGCATCACTTCCAGTATGTGCAGCATTACCAGAAAGTGTTGTATTAGTTACATTTAAGACTTTGTTTATCCCATAATTCCACTCATTGTCATCAACTGAGAATTGCATCACTGGAGTAATATCAGGATGTATAGTTATAGCTGGTCCAGTTGATTCTGCAATTCCAAATAATGCAAGGTAGCCAAACCCAGCATCATAATCTACTTCTTGGCTTAATCTAATTGTAAATCCAGCACTTACAGTATCAGAAGTTACATTAGTATGATTAATTGTACTTGCATAATTACTGCCATCCATCTCACTTATAGAATAGTCTGGCACAGCATCATAATGTGTTCTAGTAGAACAAGCGTCGCCGGTCGTGCCAGAACTAGTAGTACATACTGTAGTACCATCAACCTTTACTTTCATATATCCAAGTGAATATAAAGGATTATCTGTTGGACCCTGAAATTGCTCAGTCGCAGCCAACCAGTCATCGCCCCATTTATAATCAAAAGCATATGTAGTACTAAAAAGGCCGGATATGCCTTCAGGTCCGCTAGCAATAGTTATAGCTGAATTAAATTCTGGTTGTGGTCTAATATATGCGTCAAGACCGTGGTCGTCCCAATCATAAGTATCTTCGGCTTGATAAGCTGTATTAGGCGCTGCTTTTAAAAATCCTGCATAACCCTTCACCTTTAAATGGAACTTATGAAGTATTGTTCCAAGGTCAACAGTTAATCCACTGTACACATAAACTGGAGACCAAAGAATACTATTCTTGTTAGCTTCTATATCTACAGGAATTGCATTCGCACTTTCCGGCGTGTCTACACCCCAATAATGATAAGCTTGTGAAGCTACTGCATTAGTACCTACGGGACTATTAGCTGCTATATTCTGGTCCAAACCACTAACCGCAGTTTGACCATCACCTGTAGAAGTATTAGTAAAGGTTACTCCATTCTTCGTTACCGTTCCACCATTTACATCATACCAAAGATTACCTTCACAACCTATAAAAGTATCTGTCGGCACGTAAGTTCCAGCTCCATAATTTTTTACATCATGAGTAAAACTAGCAGTAACGGCAGGTATATCTACTACTATATCGCAATAATGAACATTCCATTCAGTAACACTTCCAGAAGCGGAGTTATCACAACTAATCCTAACAAAAATAGGAGTATTAGCAGCAGGCGTAGTAAAATCTAATACTGTTCTAGCACCGCCTGTTGGATATGATGTTAAAGTAGGAGAAGTAATAGCGTAATTTAAGAGTGAAGTTTCAGCAGAACCATTCCAAGTAAAAATATCAATATCTAAATCTGATGAACCTGTAGTTCGTTCCACTACTAATATAACATTTGCAGACTTTGCACCCAAATCTTGCCTTGTAGTATGCTGCTGAGTAACTGAACAATACCCTCCTATAGCAGCGTGAAAAAAAGCAAAATAACTTCCACCAACCGAACCAACTGTAACATCATCACCAGAAATTTCTTCCCATATCATCCAGTTATTTTCTGGAGCAGCTGTATCATAACCTGGGTCACCCGGTCCAAGCGGACCGGAACTAATAATTTGGGCAGTCTGTGCCTCCATATTGGGATAATCTAAATGACCTGTAACATATGTTCCTGCGCTACCAGTACCATTAGTATTGTCAAAAATTTGATAGTCGGGCATTTAAATCAACTCGTATCTAATATAAATCCGGCCTTTCTAAATGTTACGGGAGGAGACGAAGCCACTTCTGTAATTATTTTACCTCTTATATTGTGATAATCTTTTACAAACAATTTAGCAACATAGGACTTCGATGAAGCATAATCAGCTGCTGAAATTTCTGTCAATGGTTTTGTAAGAGTATATTTACCATCTGTAGGTACTACGGGATAAATTAATTTATCATAAATTACTATTTCTTCCATTCTTCCTTCGAAAGAAAAAGAACCAGCTTTAGTGAGATTACCTATAATAATTTCTGAGTTTCCTCCATTTATATTAGCTCCCTTCTTCCAATTATTAACTGTACCTACCGTTAAAGCTCTACCAGTCATATCTTCTAATTTACCATTTATAAAAAGTTTAACATTCCCTTCTCTAGCTTTAGTATCTACAGTTAATATAATATTTGTGGGGGTTTCTCCATCTGCTACTACAATAGAAGAACTTTTTAAGCTAACATAATTACTAGAAGCATCATAGAAAACTCGGGCCGTAATGTTATTACTCCCATTTAATGCTAAAAAGAATTTTTCATTACTAGCAGTCTCATATTGTGCAATAATATATCTTACATCTGAAGCTGGTTCTGGTATAATATGAGCAACTATAGACATTTCAGTTGTACAGGTAACAGTCGGGTCACTTGCAGATGCATCATTAACTACAATATAAGAATCACCTCCATCAAATCTTAAGCAATTACCGGCTAAACCTTCCGCATCATATAATGGGATTTCTGATGCTGTGCCAGATATAGCAGTTGTCATACCAGATATATTCTCGATGGGAGCAGCGGCAACCGTGCCATGAAGACCCGCTTCATTTAGTGGATAATATAATACAGCATCTTGATACTGATTATAAATATTTCTATCAGTAATCTTCAAAAAACCATACCATAAGTCATCGTCCGAAGCATCCCATGTAAATTCTGGGTAAAAGGGTCTATCTTCATTGGGTATAACGGATAATTCTGGTCTCTCTGGTAGTTCATCTTTAAATACTCCATATAGCTTCGGCCTTTTATTAATATCATCAGTTTGGTCACTAGAATGCATAATAAGTCTACATTCTGAAGCACCCACCTCCTGTGCTGGCATTATACAAAATGAAAATCTACTTCCTTCTTCTTCAAAATTATGGTTTTCCATTGCTCTAGTTAAATCAACTATATTTTCCCCTAAAGTTGGTATAAAAGAATCTATATATCCAGTTGCGTTATCTTCAAAAGTACCCCAACCATAGTCTAAAGAAGTTTCATAAGCAGCATCAGGTCCTATAACCATACTCCTCTTATTATGATATTTAGTATCTCCACTATTTGTAGCAAACGAAAATTCATTATAAGTAGCTCCCAGACCAAGTGCTCCACCAGTAGTGGCAGTTAAGGTGGGTAAAAGGCAAACAGAAGAATATCTATATTCAACAACTCCATCATCTGCACCATCAAGTTGTATCAATAGCCAAAATAAATACGGAGAAATAAAAGCTTTACATACGACACTTCCTGAAGTATCATCTCTTAATAAAGCCGATAAAGGTGCACCACTGTAATGACTGATAGTTACTACATTATCAGTAACAGACTGAAGCCCAACTATAGCATGAGCAGACGGAGAACCAGAATTATATTCTTCTCCCGCTGCATAAATACAAAATTGTGTCCCTAGCGGTACATCAAAAACAGAAGTATCGTCTACAGTAAACTTTGCAGCATAACCGCTTGTACTAATGACTCTTAATATTTTAGCTGCAACCCACGAACATTCTCTTCTGTCATCATCATCATCCCATACAACACCACTAACCTTTACTAATCCCTTCTGAGAAAAACCATCAACATCTTGAAGGGGAGTGCCTACACCATCTCCTGTAATTACCTGTGTCCCGGTAAGTCCAGCGCTTAGCAAATCTAAAACATCTGTAGAATCATTATTAAACATATCAGAAGTGTCTCCACATAATTCAGGTATTAAGTTACTTATGTAACCAGCTTTTGTATTTAAATTATTTACTCCCCCACCAGCATACGTGGGGTCAGCTGTTTTAAATCCACTAAATAAAAGAAATTTAGTTACACCGTTAAGTTGAGCTCTATCATTAAAACCAAGTGCTATACCAGTAGGAGGCACAGCATAAGCTTCTACTGTAGCATGGTTCAAATTAGCTGGATATCTAAGAGTCTGATTATTACTGGTCACTACACCGCTAGTAGTAGAATAAGTTCTATTATTTTCCGACCCTAAATTATTATGTACTAAATTATTATTCCTAAAAGCAATCTTATCAATAAAAACCCTATTTCTAGAATATCTTTTATCTGCGCTATAACCATTTTTAGTCCCAAACATTTGGTCCTGCTCACCAAGGCCAACACCACTCGAGCCGCCAGCCACTTCTGTATTCCTAAAACTGATATTATTCATCCATAAAGACATATGAGGTGCCCAATTAGTAGCGACATTCATATGAGAAATAGATGCACCCATATTGAGATTGCAATTCCTTAAATATAAAGGTGAGATGAATTCGTTAATTCCAGAAGAAGCCGCATTAAATGATTGAGCTATTGTACCGTCTGTCTCAAGAACAAACATTTCCATTGCGGCGTTATGGGTGCCACCAAAGCCATTATTGTCGGTGATTTTACCATTACCACCATTTATATCATATGTAAACTTCAATCTATACCATTTTTGTAATTCTAAACCCCATGTCGGAGCTACTGAGCCTGTTGAATTTTTCCAACCTATAACACCATCTATGTCACCATAAACCGAACCTGCGCCATCTACCAATGCATCATATCTCGTAAGATTAGTGCCATCTACGTCACCGAGACAAACGGCTTTCATTCTTGGTATATTGTTACCTGTAACCGAAGGTACAGCATCTCCAGACGCAGGTGGATTAGCTGTCCATGCTGGTGGAACTAAATAAAATATAACTCCCCATAAATTCTTATCGACATCAGCATGGCCAAAATCATGGTCTAAATCTCCATTAAAGGAAGTATTAAGACAATGTGTACTTATATAATCTACCATATCCATATTATCATCAGGGACATTTTGGCCAAAAATAATAGCAAAACTCCTGAGATGAGTATAAATAAAATCAGTAGTAAATGTCGAAGCGTCTGGGGCAAATTTAAAGACCGGTCCCATTTCATCAAACATAATATCTATATCAATTTCATACAACATTTTAGGCACGGACGAAACAGCACTTCCCATTTCCAAGAATTTAACCGGTAATGACATATTCTTTCTTAACAAACACATAGACTGCCTTGCTCTCCCATTAGAAAAGGCAAAAGTTTTTTGTGCATTCATCACCTGTGCTCCATCATAATCCCAATACTGTTCCATTAACATACATTGAGAAGAACTTCCCTCGGAGGAAAAGGTGATATTAGAATAAACATGATAAGGGGTTTGTTCTGAAGTTAAACCCCAAGCATAGCTACTCGCGCCGCCATCCCCCGCCAGCACCTCGTCCACCTGCATAGCAGAAGCCTTTAGGACGTTAGGCGAACCTGTTATAACCTTATCAAATATAGTACTATCTGAAGTTATAGGTTTAAATTCAGTTTCTATAGATTGTACATTATATAACCATTTTACTTTATCACCAACTCCATTTTCACCCCAATGTCTATTCCAGGCGGAACCTTTATCATAAAATTCAGCCCTGTCATGATAAGTTGCACTTCTACCTCCAAAACTGGTATCTCCAGTATTGTGCCTCCCACCAGCTGTTCCACCTGCCGTACTGAACCATCTATCTCCATCTTTTTCTACAGGTACAATTATCTCCCCTGTTACGGGATTACTTATACCAACCCATTTACCGAAATCTGACTCATTTCCCACCGTACCAAAATATCCTCCGACATTTTGAAAAGTTGTTTCCCACTCTGTCCAAGCAAAATGTAAATCTAAATAAGCTCCAGAATATTTAATATTATGTTTAACGATTTCAGTTTCCGTTGCATTAGAGAAATCTTCCATGAGAGTATATTTTGGGTCATTGCCCGAATCATACGCATGAACTGTAAATACTGCTGCTGGTGCCATAACATTATTTGCAGTATCTGATACTCTTTCCATTACTCCCTCTTCATCTCCTAATGGAGTGTTTTCTTTCATCTTATATACTCCAAACCTATGTACATAGTCAAGTGGACCAGTTACAGAACCATCAACCGCCGCATCATTCATATTAAATCTAAATTGTAATCCGCTTAGCGTAGCATCACCAAAAGACGGAGCTAATGGAATTGGAAAATCAAATATTCCTATATCTTGAACCATTCCACCACGAATTGTTATATTATCTGCCTTACCCTCAGATAAATCACTATAGAAATTGCTTACAGATAAATCATATACATCAGAATTAGTATTTCTATCTACTATTTTATAAAAATTAACCATTATTTAACTACCACCTTTGATATTCCCGCTGCTCCTACTGAATACATACCTAAATCATCAGCATCTCTTAAAGCTTCTGGTAATACCTCAGAAACTTTCGAAGCAAAATTTTCACTATCATATACGTCACCCTCTATATTAATATTTACACCACCTCTGCCTGCGTCGCCTGTAGCTGCTGGTGCAGCCATTAAACCTGATGAAGCCGATACCATATCTGACGGATTGAAACTGCTTGTGCCAACACTACCCATATTGCCCGCCATTGCGCCGTAATTAGTGTTAGCACTCCACGTCGGGTCGCCGACCGAAAACGATGCTTCACCATCTGTGGCTTTCATTATAGCAGCAGAAACAGCAACAGCACCCGCAACTATTGCTATAGAAGCTGCCCCAAGAGACCAAGAATTATGATATAAAGCCCAAGCAACTGCACCACCAATCAATAAAGCTGTTAATATCTTTAATGGGTCTCTTAATTTTATTAGTGAATATATTGCAGCGCCAATAGCAACTGTACCAGCAGTTACACCAACCCAATAATATTGCCAAGCACCACCGGCAGTTGCGACCGCACCAGCTTCTGCAGCCTTCTGCTCGGTTGCGAACCATCCTACAACAGTAGACCTTATTTTAGCAGGTATTAATAATTTTGTTAATGTAAGGTCTTTAGCGTCGAGAGTAGTTTTTGTTGCCATAGCTACGGCAAGTTTTCGTTGTACTTGTAATTCTGCTATTCTCCATAAGACATTAATAGGTAATAGTTTATTTATCAATTTAAACCATACGAAAGCTTCTATCATTCTAGGACTCATAAACTGCAATATTTTCAACATTAGCATCATTGGTCTAGTTGCTAAATGCAACAAATTAGTAAATACTTTAAGACCCTCTCCATTGTCTAAAAATACTTCCTTTAATTCTTTAATAACTTCTATAGCCACTTTCAAAGCATCTACTACAAAAGTTCTTATTTCTTCCCCATGTTCAGTAAGTCTATTACCCATTTCATCTTCAATAATAAAGAAGCCGACAAATTCATCTACAAGTTCCTTAATATAAAAAGTAAATTCATTTAATGTATCATTAGCTTCACCAATCTTGTCAGAAAATAAGAACGGA
>CEPX01194211.1_pt1 | contig 10969 bp, 11 predicted proteins | sample 361361 | NCBI WGS metagenome assembly CEPX01 (sample SAMEA2619974, study PRJEB7988) | marine metagenome | biome: marine biome (ENVO:00000447); feature: mesopelagic zone (ENVO:00000213) & marine oxygen minimum zone (ENVO:01000065); material: "saline water (ENVO:00002010), including plankton...
ATGGGCAATAACAACAAGACAATTAGGAGTTTTAATAGCAATCCATGGAGACAACAAAGGATTAGTTCTACCTCCAAAACTTGCACCAATTCCTATAGTAATAGTTCCAATCTTAATTAAAGACAAAGAAAAACCAGTAATAGAAAAAGCAAAAGAACTAGCTAAACAATTAAATGCCCACTTAGATGATAGAGATTACTCTCCTGGTTGGAAATTCAATGAATGGGAACTAAAAGGAGTTCCAATTAGGATAGAAATTGGTCCTAAAGATATAGAGAAAAACCAAGTAACTCTAGTTAGAAGAGATACATTAAAGAAAGAACAAGTAAAAGAAGATAAATTAAAAGAACATATAGAAAAAACCTTAGAAAACATCCAAACAAACCTATTTAAAAACTCAGAAAACTTATTAAAGAAATCCACTATTAAAGCAAAAGACACAGACGAACTAATAAAAGCAATAAAAAACAAAAAACTAGTAAAAACTTTCTGGTGCGAAAAACAGGATTGTGAAGAATTAATAAAATACAAAACAAGCGGGGCAAAAATCCTACATATTCCATTAAAACAACCTAAATCAATAGGACAATGTGTTTACTGCAAACATCCAGGAAAAGTAGAAGTTTTAATTGCTAAGAGTTATTAATTCTACTCTATTTCAACTTTAAATGATTTTGAAGTTAATGCCTCTGTCTTTACCTTCTTTCCTATCTTGACACCAAATTCTTGTAACTTATCTGGCAATGTAAATCCCATTGAATTCCCAACCTTAATTATCTTCCTTTCAGCATCCACAACTTCATGCATCTTCTTCAATTTAACATAATTCTCTGCTTGCTCTCTTGTTAAAGTTGTGAAATTACACCCAGGACAAACCATTGCCTCTGTCTCAAAATCTCCAAATTTAATACTCCTCTTTACTAGAACCTTTCCACAATCACATTTTATCTTCCTTTCTTTGGCCATGCTGTTTTCACCTCAATAAAATTTTCATTAAACCTTACTATTACAACATAAGTAAGATTTTCTTTTCCATAATACCTAGTGAAACAAACCTTATTTGGTTTCTCACACTTCTCCACGTATATTTTTCCACACCTAATGGTATCTTCTATTTTATCTAAATCTAACTTCCAGTAATCTTTCCTATCAAATAAATGGGGATCAAAAGTAATCTGTATTCTCTTCATATCTAATTTATCAAGTAACTCTTCAATCCACATCACTAGGCACCCGTTATAACCACAGTTATAACTACTATTTAAACTTTTCCATTGTTTGATCAGACATTATTAACTCCTCTTCCTATACCAATAAATTCCAAAACAAGCCAAAACACCACCAATTAAATTAAACACCAGATCCACAGCATTATTATAATAATCTCCAACCCTTTCAGCAGCCCCTAAAAACACAACTGCCAAAAATTCTAAAACTTCATTCAAAGCTCCAACACCCATAACAATCAAAACCAAAATAGACCAAATAAGAACTGGGGGAACATTTTTTTTAGCATAAGGTTCAACTAAACTATAAGCTGCAATCCCCACTAAAAAACTACCTAAGAAATGCATAACATTATCATATCTAACCCCTTCAAGCAGCCAATAATCATACAACCTAACTCCTCCAAATGCCAAATTCCCTCCCAAAATATGTAAAAGTTCAAAAACAACCAAACCAGCAACAATTTCTAAAGGGAAATAAACTTTTCTAGCATAACTCACAATACCAAACAACAAAACAGAAAGAACTATACTATAATACAAAAATTCATAATTATCATTAAAAATAGCCAAAATACTAAATAAAAACAAATACCCCAAAGTAAAATAAAACAATAGATTTAGCTTATTACTATACTTCATACAATTATCTAAAAAAAGAAGTTTATAAGCTTTTTCGCAAAATTCAGCATTAAAAACAATTAAAAACTATTAATCTCTCCCCAAACTATGAGAAAAGCACAATTAATACTGCCTGTATTATTAATCTTTCCAGGAATTGCACCAACACACCAAACAATTCCAGAAGTAACAATCCCTACAGGCTCCTACATCAGAGGCAGCTACTTGTAAAGGAACTATAGATACTGATGAAACATACACAAATCTAGACTTTACATTCTCAGGTGCACAAACAACAAGCCACACATACACTACAGAAACACTAAATACAGGATCCCATGCAGTATATGTAAGATGTAGAGACAGATACAATAATGTAATGGGCTCATCTACAACTATTGCCTTTGAAATAATAACCAACACAGGAGGCTCTGGCGGGTCTGGAGGCGGTGGCGGTGGCTCCGGTGCTGGTGATTCAGATGATTCAGATGATACAGAACCAATAGACAAACAACCAACCCCCACAGTAGTGGAAGAAGGAGAAACTGCCAATGTTGGTGATGTGGCAACAACTAAATATGTGCAAGTTGCCTCTGGGGGAAGTGTAGAATTCACATTTAATGCAGAAGCACATACTCTGGAAGTCACTGGTGTAACAAAAACAACAGCAACTGTTATCATTAGCTCAGACCCAATAGAACTAACTTTAACTGTTGGAGAGACTAGAGATGTTGAACTAAATGGAGAAACCCTAACACTAACCCTAAATAGTATTGTAGATGGAAAAGCAGATCTAAGCTTTGGAGCAACAACAGAACCAGAAATCAAAGAAGAAAAGCCTTCATTGTTGTGGTTGTGGATCTTGATACTGCTCGCGGTTATAGGTTTTGGATGGTATAAATACAGACTAAATCAAACTAAACAAGCCGCACCTAAGAGAATTGCCACTAGAAAAAGAAGAAAACGACGCTAAACATAGTGTCTACTTTCGAAATCTTTAAAAACACTCAGAAATCATAAAAGAACAAGGGGTTCGCATGATTAAAAGACTAAGATTTTTCATTGATAAATTTATAGCCAATCTATTCAAGAAAAGGAGCAATATTAAACTAGGTTTATATGGTCCTCCAAATGCAGGAAAATCAACTCTAGCCAACACAATATGCAAAGATTGGCTTGGAGAAGAAATGAGTTCTGTTTCTTCAGTCCCTCACGAAACAAGAGAGATACAAGTCAAAGAAGCAGTAAAAATCAAATCAGGATCAAAAGAACTTTCTTTCAGATTAATAGACACTCCAGGAATAGCAACTAAAATCGATTACGAAGATTTCTTAAAACACAAAATGTCTAAAACAGAGGCAAAGAAAAGAGCCAAAGAAGCAACAAAAGGAGTAATTGACTCTATCAAATGGTTAGATAATGTTGATGCAGTTGTAGTAGTATTAGACTCAACAAGAAGTCCATACTCCCAAGTAAATATAACAATAGTTGGCAACCTAGTTGCCAGAGACATACCTGTCTTAATAGCAGCAAATAAAATAGATTTAAAAAGGGCAAATGTTAAAAAAGTAGAATCAGCATTCCCTCAATACAAAGTGCTTGGAATTTCAGCTGAAAAAGGAGACAATATAGAACAACTTTATAAAGAACTAATAAAATTAGTAAAATAAAAAGAGGAAAAATGTTAACACTACAATATGTTCCACAGGTAGAATTGAATAGTCTAACTTCTACAGATAAGATAAACAAACTTCTAAAAATTGTAAAATCAGAAAAAATAGTCTTAATGGAAGGAAGATTAAAACCAAATGAAGAAACAGAATTAATAGAACTAACCATGGAACAAATAAGTAAATCGTTCAAAGGCGTAGAGATATGCACAATCTATCCAGATAAAAAAGAAAATGCCCAATTCTTTGCAAAAATGAAACTCTTATTAGTTAATATGATTCTAGGTAATAGACAAGGTCTAACCATAATTGGTCCCGCCTCAATAGTAAAAGAGATAAAACGAAACCCTAATAAGATAGAACTACTAACCAGATCTACAAGAAGAAGATCCAAAGAGTAGTTACCAATGCCCCACCAATGTATTCGTTGCGGAACCTTGCATGCCGATGGCTCCCAAAATATAGTCAAAGGTTGTAGTTGCGGTAGTAAGTTCTTTTTTTACATTAGAAAACAAAAAATAGAAGAAGCAAAGAAAATAACAGAAGATTTAACAGAAACAGATAGAGTTCAAATAGAAAAAGACGTTCAAGACATAGTCGGAGACAAAATAGAAGAAGATCAACCAATTTTCCTCGATTTAGAATCTGTGAATGTTTCTGGTCCAGGCAAATATGAAATTGACTTAGTTGATCTCTTCAGAAAAAGACCTTTAATCTACAAATTAGAAGAAGGCAAATATCTTATAGATATAGTATCAACATTTGATTCTAAAGACTTAGAAGAAAAACACAAAAAAGCCAAATAAAATATTTTATAAAAACATTTAAATACCGCCATATCTAAAAGATATCATGGCATTAATCACTCCAATTCTATTCGGAGCAGCTATTCTAATAAGTGTACTATTAGTCACAAGACTACATCAACCCAAAAAAACAAAAAAGAGAAAATCAAACATAGATCACTTTGCCCTACTAACTATCTTATTTGTTCTAGGATTTCTAGCCTTGCAAGGTGCTGAATATACAGGCCTAGCAACAAGAGAAGTAGTAACAGGCCTCACCCCAACAAGTGAAATGCCAGAGGATTTCTCATTAACTCTGTCTGGATTAATAATAGCTTTACTCGGAGTAGTCTTATTCTTCATAGCTAAAAGAAGAGCAAATTGGCAGTAGTGCCTAACCACAATTCTTATATATCAAATAACTAGCTATTCTCTTAAAATGGGCCCGTAGCATAACCTGGCAGTGTGGTCGGCTCCAGAACTTAGGAGTCACCGATTGATGGGGGTTCGAATCCCTCCGGGCTCACTTTCACCACCAACAGATACCGAAAAGATTACTCAAAAACAACAAACCACCAAAATCCCAAACCCATAAAGCTTCTAGCCCAAGAATTCTTGAGAATCAGCCACCACCATAAGGTTTATAAAGCAGTCAACACTCCGTGATAATAACATGTTTCAGGGGGTTACATACATGAAAAATGCATTGAAAATAATCGGTGTACTAGTTATGCTAGCAACCCTATCCTTTGTGGCTACTGCTTATACAGAGCCATACGACCTTGTTGAGGTTGAGGTAGAGGGTGTAAGGTTCCACCAAGAAGGTGAAGGCCACGCAGTAGTATCCGTAGAAAGAGGTCAAGAAATTGATATAGATGTTGTCTTAAGAGGCATCCAAGGAAATGAAGACGTACAAGACGTAAGAATTGAAGCCGTTTTAGGCGGATATGATAGAAAGGAAGTAAGAGCTGTTACAGACTCTTTTACAGTCGAAGCAGGAGTTTTCTACCCAGCAAAGAGATTGACTCTAGCTCTTCCAGATGACTTAGATACAAGAGATACATATACTCTTCAAATTAGAGCATATGATCAACACAACAGTATCTCATGGGGAGATGACACAGATCCAAAACATGAAGAAGGAACTATAGAGTTAAGAATTGTTGAAACAGAGCATTCCTTAAAGATTCTAGATGTAGACTTTGATCCAAATCTTAACTATGTTGAAGCTGGTGACAGACTTTTTGCAGACGTTAGAGTTGAAAACCTAGGATACCAAACAGAAGAAGACGTTAGAGTTGTAATGGAAATTCCATCATTGAACTTGTTCACATCATCTTACATAGACAGATTAGATGCTGATAGAGAATGTGATAGAGACAATGATTTTGAAAGAAGCAGATACAACGAAGGTAGATGTCAGAATTCAGAGACAGAGCCAGTTTCTCTACAAATTCCAAGTGATGCTGAAGGAACTCATGATGTATTCATCAGAGTTGAGTATGACGATGGTGACGAAGTCTTAGAAGAAGTTTACACAGTTACTTTAACTGAAGTTTCTGAACCAACAGAACCAACTTCTGACACAGAGACAGAAGTTACTGTAGATCTTAGAGAACAAGACGTTGAGCAAGGTGAAGGTGTTGTATACAGAGTATCCATTACTAATCTAGGTAGTGAAGCTCAAACTTACACATTGAATCTTGTAGGTGTTGACTCTTGGGCAACATACAGTATTGATCCATCAACAGTTGTTGTAGGCTCAGAAGGCACAGAAGAAGTATTTGTATTCGTTAATGCTGACGAAGATGCAAGAGAAGGAACAAGAAACTTTGTTCTAGAAGTTGAATCTGACCTTGGCTTAGAAGAAGTTACTTTAACTGCTGAAGTTGAAGAATCTGAAAACGAAGATACTTGGGAAAGTGTTAAACTAGGATTGGAAATAGGTTTCATCGTATTGCTAGTAATCTTAATAATTCTTGGATTAGTTCTAGCATTCAGAAAAAGAGATGGTAACCTAGAAGATCCAACAGTAGAAGGCGAAGATACCTACTACTAATCTTCTTTTTTTCTTTTTAAATAAACTATATCTTTAACAACCAAAATCTATATATACCCTCCACCGACTCTAAAGTGATAAAAGTGAGGAACATTCAATGAGTGATAAAAAGATCTTAATTTTACTAATAGTTCTACTATTATTAACAACATCAGTAAATGCATTTGACTTATTTAAAAACTCAGAGCCAGAACCATTATGTCCTTCAACAACAGGAGTTATAATTGATGTAATCCAAAACCCAACAGAAGAAATCTCAATATTAAAAACAGGCACTGCATCCCCATTCTCCTCAGTTTTCTTATATAAAAACCTAATCTACACTTATGTAACTCCAAGATCAAAAACTCCTGCAGGGACATACACATTAACTTTAACAGCCTCAGATGAAGAAGAATCAAAATCTTTAAATCATGAACTAGAAATAATAGAATGCCAGGAATTCGAGATATCCCAAGATAAAAACAAAGCTTCGGTATGTCCATGTGAAACAGATAAAATAGATCTAACTATCCAAAACACAGGTAAACTAACAGACACCTATACGTTGACCACAACAGGACCAGGATCCAACTTAGTCCTTTTCTCAGAAGATAAAGTAACTCTAAAACAAAACGAAGCAAAAACTATCCCAATCTACCTTCAAGACACTTGTAATCATCAAGGCCAGCAAGATTTCACAATAACAGTCACTCCAAAAAAAGCAAGGAGCGAGAAATCAATAACTTCCACATTAAACATAGACAATTGTTATGATTTCTCTGCAGATATAGAAAAGACATTTGTTGAGCTATGTGAAAACTCTGGAGAAGAAATAGAATTAACTTTGGAAAATGAAGGCACATCTTCCAACACATACACTTTAGATGTTAACGGCCCCTCCTGGGCAAACCTAGAAAAAACACAAATAACAATCCCATCCAAGGGAAAAGCCACAACTTCATTAATCCTAAATCCATATTACAATACTGCTGATAACTATAACTTAAAATTAAACATAATCTCAGAAAAAGGAGATTTCCAATTACAAGCAGATCTAGAAGCCCAGGTAAATCAATGTACAAATGTATTTGTAGATCTACAGGAAAGAGCAGAAACCTGCAACGGCATAGAATATGAACTACCAGTAACAATCCAAAACACTGGAGAATTAGACAAAGATTTCAACCTAGGATTAACAGGCCCAACTTGGTCTTCTTTATCACAAGGAAAAGTAAGCCTAAATGAGGGAGAGGAAACAGAACTAACATTATCATTAAGTCCTCCCCAAGACACACAACCAGAAACCCAAAAAATAACTGTGCGTGCTTCTGCATTAGACACAGAAGAGATTTTCCACGAGGCAACATTAACTCTAAAAACGAGAACACAAGAAGATTGTTACAAAGCAAAACTAGAAGTAGAGAGAGACGATATAAAACTTTACAATGATGCAACTGCGACCATCCCAATAACATTAGAGAATCAAGGAACCCAAGACTCCATTTATGAATTATCTTTATCAGGAACAGCTTCAGAATTTACAGAAATAGTTCCATTATCCACAGGAATCAAAGTTGAACTATCTAAAACAGAACAAGTATACCTATACATTGCTCCGAACCCAGAGATTGAGCTAGGAACTTATACAGCAACTATCTCAGCAAGATTAGAAGATTCAGAAATTCTAGATTCAAAAACAATAACAATAGAGATAACAGACAATCCAGAAGATGTTTTTGAAACAGAACCGCCTTTAGAAGACATAACTGGAGAGGTGGTTGCAAATGAAACAATAGATTCAAATATTTCCTTCTTTGAGAAAATAATTGGATTCTTCAAAGAATTATTGCCCACGGAAAAACCAGCTGAAAACATTACAACTGAAAACACCTCCAATAATGAAACAATAGAGCCCGATTTTACAGAACCAGAGAACATAACCCTAGATTCAGGTAATGAAACTGAAAACCTCACAATGGATCCAGAGAATGAAACAGAGAACATAACCATAGATATTAATACCAACAACGAAACAGAAAACATAACAGATAATACAACAGAAGAATCAAACTCAGATGACGGAATTTCAACAATAACTCTAGATGATGATACAGAGGTAACTTACTTTGACTTTGACCTACAAAACCCAATAACTTACTTAACAGAGGAAGCAGAGCTAGTTGCCTTTGACCTAGAAGGAAAAAGATATTCCTCCTCCTTAGATACATTAGAAGAAACATTTATTCAATTAGCCTTCACACCAGGCCCAGTATTCGTGCACCTTAACTTAGATGAACCAAGAGAGGTGGATATGACAGGAGACAATATAAATGATTTCCAATTAACTTTAAATGAATTCAAAGAAGGAAAAGCAGAAATAACTTATGAACTCTTGGAAGGGGCAGGAGGAATAGTTCTTGAAGAAAATACCGGTTTAGAAGATGAGACAATCTTCCTAGACAGTGAAGGTAATCCTTTAGATCAACCAACAAATCCAGAAGGTAATAGCACATTAACAAATGGAATCTTAACACAATTAGCAAGCTACATTGTTAGAAACCAAACAACTGCAATCATAGTTATTATAGCCTTACTTTTATTGGCAATCATAGTTAAACTTAAACTCCACAAAAAAGTAGGAGATTTCTTTGAAGAGGAAGAAGAGCAAAAACCAGAAGTAGAGGTAGAAACTACAGAAATTATAACGCCCGAAGAACCTAAAGAAGAGCCTGAGGAAAAACCAAAAGAGAAGCCTAAAGAAAACAAGAAAAAGAAAGACAAAAAAGATGATGACGATGATGAAGAATTTGAAATAATACATTAATTTCCTAGTTCTTCCATTCTTTGTTTAATAATCCATAATCAAGCTCATCAACCCATTTCCCTTTGATCTTTCTTCTATCCCTTATTCTTCCTTCAAGTTTAAACCCCAATCTTTTCAATAGTTTTTGTGCCCCAATGTTACCCGGAGTAGTATCTGCATATATTTTATGTAATTTCATAGATTTAAAGCAATAGTTTATTAGTGCTTTAGCAGATTCCAAGCCAAAACCCATTTTTTGATATTCTTTCTTTATATTGTGGGACATTTCCCCGCCAGCCTTATCATTAAACCAATCGAGATGACCAAGTTCAACAATGCCAATTAGCTCTCCATTGGTCTTCAAAAATAAACCCCACTCAAAGCTATTTTTACTATTTAAAGATTTAGTAATATGTTCTCTAGATTTTTTCTCTGTATCTATCTTGCCTGTTGAGTGATATGAGACCCCTATTTTAGAATATTCTTTCGAATCTTTAGGTAGTGGGTTTCTTAATATTAACCTATTTGTTTTAACTTGTTTTGTTTTCATTTGCCTTTTTTCAAATTATATCTTCAAACTAGTAACTTTACTAATCCCTTCGCTCATAGAAACACCATAAATTTGCGAAGCCTCAGTTATAACATTATCATTATGACTAATAACAATATATTGTGCTCCTTTAGCATACTTCCCAACTAACTTACTCAACTTCTCAGAATTGTGTTTATCCAATGCAGCATCAACCTCATCCAATAAATAGAACGGAGCAGGATCAAATTCTTGAATAGCAAATATAAACGCCAAAGCAGCCATGGTCTTCTCTCCACCACTTAAACTCCTTATATCTAAAAACTTATTTCCAACTAACCTAACTCTGATGTCCAAGCCACCCTCAAGAGGACTTTCCCTATCCTCCAAAACTAATTGAGCCTCTCCCTTGTCATTCAAACTTGAAAATATCTCACAAAAATTTCCTTCAAGCTCTTTAAATGTTTTCATAAAACTAGTAATTTTCTGCAGTTCAATCTCCTGCATAACATCCAATACATCTTCCTTCTCTCTCCTAATAGACTCTGATTTCTCCAATAATTGATCATACTCCACCTTAACACTTTCATAAACTTCCAGAGCCCTCATATTAACATTACCAATCTTCAACACCATCTTATCAAATTCATTTATTTCACTTTTAAGATCTTCAATAGACACACCTCTTCTTATTTTCCCATCTTTATACTCTTCAAACTCCCGAGATAACCCTTCAATCTCTGCAACAAATTTAGCTCTAACAATAGAAAACTCATTCATCCTGCCCTCAATTGCTCTAGCCCTCTCTTCATCACTTATTACAAACTCTTCTTTCTTGATTATCTCCTCTTCTAACTTATTCCTTTTAACAGCCAAATTCTTAAACTTGCCATAAAACTCTTGTTCCAACTTCTGCTTCTCTTTCAATTCCTTATTTTTCCTAATAAGTATCCCAGAAAGTTCTTGTTTCTCCTCCACAAAACCAACTCTCTCTTTATCTTGGTCTTTAATTATCTGATCTATTTTCTCATTCTCCTCTAATAATAAAGAAATTTCATGGTCTAATTGCCTAATCTCAGATTTAATATTAATACTGCTCTCTCTTAATTTATTCTTACCATCTTCCAACTTATTCAACCCTTCAACTATCTCGGGATTTTTACTCATTTTCTCCCTTAGAGCATCTCTTTCCTTTTTAATTGAAAGAATCTCTTTCTCCAATTTACCCCTATCCTTACTACGAATCCCAACCTCAACATTTTTAATTCTCCCAATCAATTCCCTCTTCTCCTCT
>CEPX01415027.1_pt1 | contig 10969 bp, 18 predicted proteins | sample 361361 | NCBI WGS metagenome assembly CEPX01 (sample SAMEA2619974, study PRJEB7988) | marine metagenome | biome: marine biome (ENVO:00000447); feature: mesopelagic zone (ENVO:00000213) & marine oxygen minimum zone (ENVO:01000065); material: "saline water (ENVO:00002010), including plankton...
AATTAATTTATTGATTCATTCTTTATCTTATGAAGAAGCAAACCAAGTTTCTGAAGGAAGAAACAAGGGTAAAGCAGAGAATGGGCCGAGGGAAAACAGGCAAGAAGGGCAGCAAGGGCGAGTAAGGCAAACATTAGCTTTAAATTCCTTCTCTTTGAAATAATTTGTATTAATTAACTTCTTTTAACGCATCTTTTGTGCTAGTGAAGTGAGATTATGAGTGCGACAAAAGCAATACAGGAAACGTTTGCAAAAGAATTTGCCGGTAAGAAAGATAAGTCTTACGATTACAAGGCAATCCAGCGTGAGCGCATGATTGGCTTCAGGAAAGAGAAGCAGGCTATTGTTCGTCTTGACAAACCAACAAATATTGCCAAGGCTAGAACCTTGGGCTACAAGGCAAAGAAGGGCCTTGTTGTTGTAAGGGTTAGAGTGCGCAGAGGAAGTGGTGCACAGCGTAGGCCAAAGAAGGGTAGAAAGCCAAAGCGCATGGGTGTAAATAAGCTGACAAGAGCAATTAGCATTAAGGGCATTGCAGAGCAGCGCGCTTCAAGAAAGTATGAGAACTGCGAAGTTTTGAATTCTTACAAGATTGGTGCAGATGGAAAGCATCATTATTATGAAGTAATTCTGGTTGACACTTCAGCACCTGAAATAAAATCTGATAAAGATCTAAATTGGCTTTGCGAGAAAACCCAGAAAGGAAGAGCCGAGCGTGGTTTAACTTCCGCTGGAAAAAAGAGCAGGGGTCTTCGCAGAAAAGGCAAGGGTGCAGAAAAAATCAGGCCATCTCTGAGAGCAAAGGGCAGAAAGGGAAAGTAAAAGCACTTTTTCTTTTTTTTGTTAAAAAATAAAACCTGCACTAAAAGAAAAACACTTTTTAAAATGAAGCAGGCTAATTCTTCTCAATGCCAGCAAAAGTTTTTCTAATCCAAAAAGAGTTTCTGCAAAAGCTGCCCGCTACTTTTCAAAAACTCGGTTTCAAGCAGCGCTTTGAAAACAAGTCTACTGCCGTAAAAGTTCACATGGGTGAGTATGGGAACCTGAATTATGTGAGGCCGCCGATTGTTGGCAAGTGTGTTGAAGAGCTATTGGCAGTTGGAGCAAAACCATTTCTGTTCGATTCTCTCACCAAATATCACGGGAACCGTTTTACTGTTGAAGATTATAAGGAAACCGCACGCAAGAACGGTTTTACCGAGGAAACAATTGGCTGCCCCATTGTGATTAGTAATGAAACCGTGAATGCAGAAGGATTCATGGATCGGGAAGTCGGGCTATGCAAAGACGTGGTTGATGCAGACGCCATCTTCACAATAAGTCATTGCAAGGGACATGGCTTTGCAGGATTTGGCGGGGCAATTAAAAACCTTGGATTTGGCGCAGTAAACCAGGAAACAAAAAATGTTGTTCACGGGAACAAAAGAAAGCTCCTGGAATTTATTGCAAACCAGTGCTTTGCAGTGCTCAAACAATTTGAAAACGGAAACTCTATTTATGTAAACGTGCTCAACGATATCTCAAAGCTCTGCGACTGTCATGGTGATGCCGGGTTTGGGATAATGAAAGGGATAGGGATTGCGGTAAGCGATAATATTGCGGCAATAGATAGGGCTTCAATAGATTTAATCAACAAAGAGTTTGGCCAAGACTTTTTCGAGCATTTGAATCATATTGATCCCAGGCCGCAGTATGAACTGTTGGAACAACATGGGATTTTATCTGATTATTTTCTTGAGGTGATTTAATGAGATTCAAACTTTTGAAAGGAGACATTGCAGACGCAGTTGTAGACGCAATAGTTAATGCTGCAGGAACCTCCCTTCATATGGGTGGGGGAGTAGCCGGTGCCTTGAAGAGAAAAGGCGGACAGGAAATAGAGGACGAGGCCCTAAAAAAAGCACCCATTGGATTAGGCAAGGCCGTTGAAACAAATGCAGGCAAGCTAAGCGCCAAGTATGTGATTCACGCAGCGGCAATGCCGCACTCAGGGGATGAAAGGGCAACATCGGACAGTATTTCCCAGTCAACAAGACATGCTTTAAAACTGGCGGACGAATTAGAATGTCAGACAATTGCAATTCCGGCGGTTGGGTGTGGCATAGCCGGCTTTCCCCTAAATCAGGGTGCAAAAATTATTCTAAGAGAAATTTTTCGCTTTCACGGAAAAAATTTGGAGAAATGTATTGTAGTATTGTTCTCTGATGCAGAGTACAAAGCTTTTGACCAGGCTTCAAGGAGAGTTTAAATGTCTAAAAATATTCCCACTCCTGAAGAGTGCATTCCACTCCTGAAAAAGTACGGGGCCACTGAAACAATTATTGGACACTTGAAGCAAACCGCAAAAGTTGCAGTATTCCTCGGAAAAAAATTGGCTGAGAAAGGAGAAGAGATTGATTTACCACTTTTGGAAGCTTCTGCTTTGCTGCATGATATTGACAAGAAGATTACTCTTGATGATCATTCAAAAAAGCATGCCGTGGAAGCAGAAGCAATTCTGAAGAAAGAAGGTTTTCCAAAGATTGCAGAAATTGTGAGACAGCACAGGTTGGGATGGATACGCGAGAACCAATTTTCAGGGTGGGAGGCAAAGCTTGTTTACTATTCGGATAAAAGGGTTAGGCATGATCAAATAGTTTCGCTTGAAGAGCGCTTTGAATACTTGCTTGAGAGATATGGCTCCATTTCAAAGGAGGCCAGAGAAAGCATTCTGAAAGCCAAGCCAAAAGTATTTGAATTAGAGGAGGAAATTTTCTCCAAAATTGATGTTGACAAGAATTTGAAGGGGATTTGATGCAAAAACAACAGCAGAGAACAAAAATCAGGCCCTCGCAGAGGATGAAGAAGCGCTATATGCTATTCGAGTATATGGCGAGTGATTCTTTCGAAAGGGTTCGGGAAGCTCTTTTTGAGTTGGGAGTAAAGCCCCTGAAGCTTGTAGAGTTCAATTCTCAGACAAAAAAGGGAATTGTGCGCTGCGAAAGAGGCAAAGAATCTGCTTTGAAAACAGCGATGACAAAGGTCGATTTTAAGCCGATTAAGACTAGCGGGACCATCAAAAAGCTACGTAGCCTGCCTTAAAACGCATTTGACAATAGCTTTTTAATCTCTTTCAAACACACTAGTCTTAGGCTCACAGTAGTGAAATTTATTTTAGGTAGATAACTATGGCGCTAGTCAATGCATTAAAGGCAAAGTGTACCAAGTGCGGTTATGGCATTCCTTTGAGTAGCCAAGAGTATGAAAAAGCCGAGGGAGTACAGTGCCCAAAATGCAGTTCTGATTGGACAATTCTAAGGGATGACGGCGAACTCTTTCTTGAGCTAAAGAAGAACCAATAAGCTCGAGGAAGAAGCTTTTTATAGTTAACGTAGATAAAATTCTTTAAACTGGAAAGATAAGGAGATTAAGGGTTAAAATGTATCCTGTTTCTAGAAAAGGCTCAGCCTATGACCGTGTTGCAACGATGTTTTCTCCAGACGGCAGACTATATCAGGTTGAGTATGCCGGCAAAATCGTGGAGCAGGGAACCATTGGCGCAGCCCTAGTATACGATGACGGAGTTCTTTTTGGCGCCGACAAAAAGATTTCAAGCAAGCTTATTATTCCAAAAAGTGTTGAAAAATTATTCAAGATTGACGATCATGTAGGCGCAATTTCCGCAGGACTAGTTGGGGATGCGAGAAGGCTTGTCCAGATCGCGAGAAAAGAATCCCAGGAAAACAAAATGTACTACGAGGAAAAGATTCCTGTGGAAACACTTGTAAAACACGTTAGTGGAGTAAAACAATTATTCACACAGTATGCTGGAATGAGGCCTTTTGGAGTGAGTTTTATTATGGGTGGCGTGGATGACACCGGCCCAAGGCTTTTTGAAACAGAGCCAAGCGGTGCACTTGCCGAGTACAAGGCAATAGCAATTGGCAAGGACAGGAAAGAGGCAATGAAGGTCTTTGAGAAAAAGTATAAAGAGGGAATTGATTTTGAGGCCGGTATAAAACTGATTACCGAGGCTCTTGAGGCTGCGCGCGATGACAAGGAAAAATCTGATGTTAATAGGTTAGAGTTTACTTTCATTTCAAATGGCGGTTCTTTTGAAAGGATTGAAACACAAAAATTGAAATCTATTTTAGGGAAAAAATAATTAAAGTAAATAATTTAAGAGGTTTAAAAAACCATGGTGAAATTAGAGGACGCGGTAATCGCAAGAATCGAGAAAAATGGTGAACACTTCGAAATTCTTGTTGATCCCGCACTTGCTTTAAAACTAAAGAAAGGTGAAACAGTGAGTTTTAATGATTTACTAGTAATCGATACAGTTTTCAAGGACGCCAAGAAAGGCAGCGAGCAGAGCCCTGAATCCCTGAACAAGGCTTTTGCCACAGTTGAGATAAACGAAGTTGCAGAGAAAATTATTATGCAGGGAGAAGTGCAGCTCACAACCGATCAGAGAAGAACAATGCGCGAGGCAAAGAAAAAAGAGATAATCGCGATTATATCCAGAAACGCTTTGAACCCGCAAACCAATGCACCTCATCCACCAAAAAGAATTGAGATTGCATTGGAAGAAGCAAAGATAATGATTGATGAGAACAAGAGAGCGGACGAGCAAGTTTCTGATATTTTGAAGGAGTTGAAAAAGATAATCCCGATTTCATTTGAAAAACAGCAGATTGCAATAAAGGTTCCTGCAGAGCAAGCGGGCAGAGTATCAGCTTTCCTGCACAAGCACGATCTCAAAAAGGAACAATGGATGAATGACGGAAGCCTTGTCGCTATAGTTGAAACTCCGGCAGGTCTAAGAAACGAGTTTTTGACAGAATTGAATCATTTAACACACGGAGACGTGGAAACAAAAATAATGGAGAAAGGTGACTGAATTTGAGTGAGAAAAAAATTGTTATACCCGGAGACCTGGTTACTGAGGAGAGAAAGAAGCTCGGCAGCCATGTTTTTGTTGAAAATGGTAAAGTATTCAGCGATTCCCTTGGTTTGTTTTATCCTGGGAAAGACATAGCATCTGTGGTGCCGCTGCATGGGAAATATATTCCAAGAAGAGGAGATTTGATAGTAGGAATAGTTGTAAGTCAAACCTACTCAGGATATATTGTGGATATTAATAGCATTTATTCAAGCTATATTTCAAAAGAATTAACTCGCGACAGGTTAAAGCGAGGCGCCGTAATATCGGCAAAAGTAACCGATGTAAACGAAGTAAATGAGGCTGACTTGGATGACGTGCGAGTATTTTATGGCGGCGAAGTTCTATCTGTAACCCCTGTAAAAATTCCAAGGATGATTGGAAAGAATGGAAGCATGTTAAACGCTTTAAAGGACGGAACCGGTTGTAGTCTACTTATTGGTAGGAATGGCTGGGTATGGGTAAAGGACGGAAATGTTCCTTTACTGGTAAAAGCAATCGATCTTATTGAACGAGAAGCCCACTTAAACAATCTTACAAATAAAGTTGGAGACTTCTTAAATAAAAACAAGGGTGAAAAATGATGGCTAAGAAAAAAGATGAAATTGAGTATGTGAAAAACGGGAAAAGAGTTGACGGCAGAAAGGTTGATGAACTAAGGCCGTTGAAAATCGAAGTTGGAGTTATTGACAGAGCAGACGGATCAGCTTATGTTGAATGGGGACAGAACAAGGTTCTTGCCGCAGTGTATGGCCCAAGAGAGGCCCTGCCAAAACACATTCAGAATCCTTACAAGGCTCTGGTTAACTGTCAGTACAGAATGGCAACATTCAGTGTTCCAGACAGAAAGAACCCAAGACCTGGGCGAAGGGAAATAGAAATTTCAAAGGTCTGTAGTGAAGCTCTTGCAAAATCAATATTCATAGAGAGATTTCCAAACACTAAAATTGATGTGTTTGTGCAAATACTTGACAGTAATGCCGGGACAAGAGTAGCCGGATTGATTGCTGCAAGTGTAGCATTAGCTGATGCAGGAATTCCAATGAGGGATTTGGTAGCAGCAACAGGTGTTGGTAAAGCAGGTGGAGAAATAATTCTTGACCTCAACAAAGAGGAAGAAGATGCGCCTGATGCAGTTGACATTCCACTGGCAATATTGCCAGGAACAGAGGAAATAGTTTTGCTTCAGATGGATGGACTACTCACAAAAGAAGAGTGGAAGAAATCAATTGAGCTTGGAATAAAAGGCTGTAAACAGGTTTACGAGGTGCAGAAAGAGGCTTTGCGAAAAAAGTATGGCGAAGCTGAGAAGGAAACTGCAAAAGCAAGAGAGCCCAGTGCCAAAGAAACCAAACCAAAAAAAGAAGAGAAGGTGAATTAGATGGATGACGTTATATGGGACTTAAGAGTAGACAGTGCTGTAAAACTTATCAAAGAAGGTAAGCGTATTGACGGAAGGGCATTGGACGAATACAGGAAAATTGATATACAAAATCATATTAGTGAAACTGCAGAGGGCTCCGCAATAGTTAACCTTGGAAAAACAAGGATTGTTGCAGGAACCAAAATGATTTTGGGAACCCCCTATCCTGATTCACAGGACCAGGGAACAATCTCAGTTGGAGCAGAATTATTTCCAATTGCATCCCCCTCATTTGAATTTGGCCCTCCAAAAGCCGCGGCAATAGAATTGTCAAGGGTTATTGACAGGGGTATCAGAGAAAGCAAGTCCATAGATTTCAAGGACCTTTGCATAACCGAGGGAGAACAAGTGTGGATTGTCTTTGTTGACCTCTATACTATGAATGACGATGGGAACTTCTTTGATGCAGGCAGTATTGCTGCACTATCAGCTATGCTGGAAACAAAGATCCCAAAGGTTGAGGATGGGAAAATAGTGAAGAAAGAGTATAGCGGAAAGCTAAAACTCTCAAAGAAACCTTTGCTATGCACTTTTGCAAAGATTGCAAATAAGATAGTTATTGATCCAACTCTGGTGGAAGAGAAAGCACAGGATGCAAGGTTCTCTGTTTCAACAGCTGACGACAAGCACTTGTGCGCATTCCAGAAGGGTGAGCAAGGTTCTTTTACAAGAAGCGAAATAGACGAGTGCATTGAAATAGCTTTCAAGCGCGGAAAAGAAATAAGGAAAACATTATAGGTGAAAAGAAATGGGAAAGACTGCAAAAGTAAAGACCACAGGCCGATTTGGTTCACGTTACGGAGTGGGCATTAGAAAACGCGTGGTAAAAGTAGAGAAAGTCCAAAAACAAAAACACCGTTGTCCAAAATGTGGTTTTATAAGAGTCAAAAGGCTCGCAGCCGGAATATACACTTGCACTAAATGCAACATAAAAATTGCAGGCGGAGCATATATTCCTGAGACCATGAGCGGCAGCATTGTAAGAAAAATGGTCGCCCAAAAGCAGTTCCTACCCTATATGAAAGATTTGATTGCAAGTAAGGAGCCCGGAGCCAAGGAAGAGGTTTTAGAGGCTGTCGGGGAAAAAGCTGAATCTGTGGAAGAAAAACCAAAGGCAGAGAAAAAAGTGAAGAAAAAGGCCAAGGCAAAATCCGCGGAGAAAGCCGAGAAGAAAGAGAAAAAGGCAAAGACTGAGAAAAAGCCTGTGAAGAAAAAGGCAGCTGCAAAGAAAGATGCTAAGCCAAAAAAGGGAAAAAAGGAAAAGAAAGAAAAAAAAGAAAAGAAAAAATGAGGTAAGGGGTAATTGAATGTATAAATGCGGAAAATGTGGAGAAAAATTTGAGAGCCTTCCGGACGGCATTGTGCGATGCCCCCAGTGTGCCTATAAGGTTCTTTACAAACTTAGGGATCCTTTGGCAAAAGAAGTAAAAGCACGATAAAAATGAAAGCGGAATATGCTTGCAGTGTAAAACTGCATTTTGACACAACAGAACAGGCAGAAAATGTAATGAATGCGATTTTGCCTGATCTCAATTCTGTGCGCAATCATCGCTCGGAAACAGAAATTAAGGTTAATAAAGCTATTCTAATACTGAATATTAAAGCACAAGATGCGGTTGCATTGAGGGCTTCGATGAATGGCTGTTTAAAATTAATTGGATTGGTTCAGAAAATATTGGAGGTTAGATAGTATGGCTGAAAACATTCAACAACAAATCATGGAGTTTGAGAAGAACAGAAACCAGTTACTTGGTATTTCCGCTCAAAAGCAACAGCTTCAGGTTCAAAGTCAGACTTTGAAGATAACGCTTGAGGAATTGGATAAAACAACGGAAAAACAGGTGTATAAAGCTACTGGGAATATTCTTATTCTTGCAGACACGGACAAGGTGAAGAAAGAAACCAAGGAGAAGATGGAAAGTGCTGATCTTAGGTTAAAGACCATTGTGAAGCAGGAAGAAAGTCTTGTTAACAAGCTGAACAAGCTTAGAAGTGAGATCGAGACTGCCCAAAAAGAATTAATGGGAAACCAGGTAATTCAAGCAGATGATGGAGAGAAGAAAGCCAAGAAGTGAGATATTTGATTTCACTCTCCAATATCAAAAATAAGAATATTTTTTTGATAACACATAGTGGTGCCGACGTGGATGCTATTGCATCCGCTGGTGCACTTTCCCTAATTCTCGAAGAAAATAATTCGGTGCAGATAGCTGTTCCGGAACACATTGCAATTCCTGCGAAAAAACTCGCGAAAAAAGCAGGAATCAACTATAAGATTAGCCCGAATTTTGGCCAAGCGGATACAATAATTCTCCTTGATTTTAACTCTTGGGATATGGTTGGGGGTATGGCTCCAGCTATAAAGGCTTTTAGTGGGAAAAAGTATCTTGTTGACCATCACACTAAGAGTTCAGACCAACTTGTTCCAAGCAAAAACACTTGGGTTGAAGCTGAAGCGGTTGCAACCTGCATAATGATTTATAATTGGGCAAAAAGTTCTAAGATTGCCCTTGGTAAAGAGGCCGCTGCACTACTTGCAGCAGGCATTACTGCCGACTCAGCCCACTTCCTCATAGCAGATGCAAACACTTTTCTTGCAATGTCCGAACTGTTGCGAATGGGTGAGAACAAATTTTCTCAGATTCTTGAATTTTTAAGAGTAGAGCGTGATTTTAGTGAGAAAATTGCAATGTTAAAAGCTGCAAAAAGAAGCAGGATATTCAAGCTCGGGAATTTCATTGCGGTTATTTCAGAGGTTGGTGCCTTTGAGGCAGACTCAGCAAATGCCCTTATAAGGATAGGTGCGGATCTTGCTTTTGCAGGTAATAGTGAGAATAACGAGCTCAAAATTAGTGGGAGGGCAAGCCAAAGCGTACAGAAAAAGGCAGGATTAGATCTTGCAAAAGATGTTTTCCAGCCCCTTGGAAAATTTTTTGAGGGAAGCGGGGGAGGCCATGCTGGAGCCGCAGGCTTCAATGGAAAGAATGCGAGTGCTTCCAAAGCACTTCTAAAATGCGTTGAACTTTCAAAGAAAAGCATTGCAAGGAAAGTTCCAAAGCTACAACTAAAAGAATACACTTAGCGGTGGTAGTCCACAGCTTTTAACAAATCCTTAACACTTTTTAGCTCGTGATCAGCTTTATTGGTTCCCTTCATCAGTTGCCCATATTTTGCAAGGGCTGTGTGCATTCCGCTTTGCTTTGCTCCCTTAATATCTCTTCCAGGATTATCGCCGACAAAAAGAAGCTCCTTTGGATTTAAACCAAGTTTTTCTATTGCTTGTTTGAATGGCATCTGGCTTGGTTTTAATTGACCAGTATCTTCTAATGCAATCACAACATCAAAGAACTCAACAAGATTCATCTCAGCCAAGCGCAACCAGGCCTGCAACCTTGGTGCATCGGAAACTATTCCAAGTTTTAGGCCCCGCTCTTTAAGTTTTATTAGGGTTTCTCTCACATGGGGGTAGGGTACAAGTTGGCCTGCCTTAACTCGTCTGTAAGCTGCGATGCCTGCTGCTAAAATCTTGTAATCTATTTCCCCCATCACTGTTTTCAAAAAGCTCTCAAAGATAGTCTGGTTTTCTATTCCAACGGTTTTATACATTTTAAACAATTTTTTTGTAGCCTTCTTCTCATCCAAAGGTAGACCAGCCTCAATCATAGAGTGAATGGCTGCCTCACTGCAAGCCTCCTTCATCCTCATAAAATCAACGAGGGTATTATCCAAATCAAACAAAACAGCTTTCAACATGATTTATCCTATAATTCGAACCCAGTTATCATTTTATTACTTTTCGTGCATTCGTTTTTTGATGAAGTGCCCAAAGTGTGGATCCAAAATGATTCGTGTGGATATTCCCCAAGTTGAGGGTGGCAGGATAACTTCCTGGGTTGAGTGCCCAAAATGCCGCTTCAGAACACAAGAGGAACAATGATTCCAAGTGTCTTCCCAGATTTCTTCCAACCTGCAGAATATAACCGCTCAAATAGATGCATCCTGTTCAAAGGTAGGCCGAACACCAAATGTTTCAATTCTCGCAGCGACCAAAGGTCGTTCAATAGAACAGATTAAAGAAGCAGCTTCGCTCGGAATCACTCTCTTTGGCGAAAACTATTTGCAGGAAGCAGAGAAAAAAATCACTGCTTTCCCTAATATGGAATGGCACTTTATTGGTCATCTTCAAAGTAACAAAGCAAAAAAAGCAGTTGAACTATTCAACTGTATTCAATCGGTTGACTCTGCAAAGCTTGCGAGCAAAATTAGTGATGCCGCAGAAAAACCTTTCCCTATTTTTCTTGAAGTGAACATTGGTTCAGAGGAAAGCAAGTTTGGTGTGCTTCCTGAGAACATTCCTTCTTTTTACAATGAGGTAAAAGATTTGCCAAACCTTGCGATTCGCGGTTTGATGTGCATGGCCCCATTCATTGACAAGGAGCAAACTCGCTCATACTTCCAAAACATGAAACAGCTTGCGCAGCAGCTTTCCCTTAAAGAACTTAGCATGGGAATGAGTAACGATTATCCTATTGCAATTGAAGAGGGTGCAACAATAGTGCGTTTAGGCACAGTTCTCTTTGGCGCAAGATAAAAAAAATAAAAAAGAAGGGAGAAAGGCCAAAGGC
>CEPX01009666.1_pt1 | contig 10964 bp, 6 predicted proteins | sample 361361 | NCBI WGS metagenome assembly CEPX01 (sample SAMEA2619974, study PRJEB7988) | marine metagenome | biome: marine biome (ENVO:00000447); feature: mesopelagic zone (ENVO:00000213) & marine oxygen minimum zone (ENVO:01000065); material: "saline water (ENVO:00002010), including plankton...
TAGTGCCTTTATTAATGCATATATTACAGGTGTAGCAATAACTATTATTGATGCATCATAATAACTAGTCCTTAAATGGAAAACAATAAGACCTCATTCAGTTGGGGTCTTTTTTAACTATTTATATTATATTATATCATGGAAGGAAACAAAAGAAAAAGAACAAGAGACTACTACCGCTCCTAAGTGGGAGGTAAAAGATAGAACTTACTTTTTAGTAGGTAATAAAGAACCTATAACATTTAAAATCAGTTCTAGAAATACTACTAGACATCCACTAATGTGGTTTGATCAAGAGAAAGGTTACGAAAGGGAATTAAGATATGCAACTAATAAGCGAAGTCCATTTGTAGACGAACAAGAAGGACCAGTAACTTTAGCTCATATAATTTTTAAAGATGGTACTTTATTTGTACCAAAAGAAAAAATAGCTTTACAGAGATTATTATCTTTATATCATCCAGGAAAAGATAGGTTGTATAGAGAACATAATCCTAGAGCTATAGCTAAAGATGAATTAGAAGATTTAGAACTGGAAATAGATGCTATGAATGCAGCTTATGCTATTGATGTAGATCAAGCTGAGGCAATTCTTAGAGTTGAGCAAGGTTCTAGCGTATCTAATATGAGTTCTAAAGAGGTAAAAAGGGATTTGATTTTATTTGCTAAGAAGAATCCTAAAACATTTATAGCATTAGCTAATGATGAGAATGTTGTACTTAGGAATTTTGCTATTAAAGCAACTGAAGCTAACGTAATTAAACTAGCTGATGATCAAAGAACGTTTAAATGGGGTAGTAATGGTAGGAAACTAATGACCGTTCCATTTGATGAAAATCCATATTCAGCTATGGCTGCATGGTTTAAAACAGATGAAGGTTTAGAAGTTTACAAGTCTATAGAGAAAAAGTTCTCATAACATGTGATTATAACTAAGGCGGCTTCATCGCCGCCTTTTTCATTATAATAAAAATATTAAGATGGCAATAAACGTAGACACTGTTTATAAGACAGTTTTGTTGATATTAAACAAAGAACAAAGGGGTTACTTAACACCCAATGAATTCAATAAGATAGCCACTCAGGTACAATTAGAGATATTTGAAAGATACTTCGAAGATCTTAACCAACAACTACGTATTCCAGGAAAAGACGCTAATGACTCTGAATATGCTAATAGAGTAAAAAGTGCAGATGAGAAACTAAGCGTATTTAAAAGAGTTAGTGGTGGATTAACTAAAACAGGTGATTATTTCGAATTACCATCAGGTGCTGCCACAACATACTTCCACAAATTAGGTACTGTTATATATAAAGATATAAAAGAAGCCCAGAAGATTCAAAGGAATGAGTATCTACTCATAAATAAATCCCCTTTAACAAAACCCACAACAGAATATCCGGTGTATATGCTAGAAGAAGATAAGATATATGTATATCCTAGTAGTATAACAGCTCCGGATATAACAGTATCTTATATAAAGAAACCACATGATGTTGTTTGGGGTTATACATTAGGTAGTTTAGGTCAATATATACATGATGGTGGTGCATCTGAAACTTCAACTTTAGATCCTTTATACGATTTAACATTATCTATAACAACTCAACCAACTGCGGTTGGACTCTTCCCTACTCTTACTAATCCTGTAACATATACAGGAACAATAGGTACTACTCCTGGCTACACAACTAACGGAGATGGAACAGGTGCAACAATTAATATCATAATGGCTGGTGGCGTAGCTACTAGTGTGGTAGTCCATTACCTTAATGTGGGTAGTGGATTTAGAGCTGGTGATACAATAACAGTAAGTTCTCCTACATTAGGTATGAACGGTCTTGACTTAGTGATAACTTTAACTTCCGCTGCTTTAGCACCAATATCAACGGGAATAACAAGTGGATCTTATAATTTTGATTTAGATCCTTCTGAACAAACTGAAGTTATTTTAAATATACTAATGTATGCAGGTGTAGTTATAAGGGACCCACAAGTGGTACAGGTTGCCGCAACAAAAGTTAAACAAGAGGAAGTAAACGAAAAAAGCTAATAAGAAATGGGATTAACAACTGAAACTGACGCGCAATACTATGCAGTAACACAATCATTTTTATTTGCTGGAGGTAGCACTAATTATATATCTACTTTAGGTGAAGAATTAAGTTTAGGTGGCAATGCTACTACATGGGCACCATCTTCCACTCCTAATCCTAACACAGACCCTGATTACAGTAGTGCTAACTTCTATTTGGAAACTAGTCCCGATGGAGCAGCGCCTTGGACATTATACGATGGAATTTCTTATACAAATCCCGCAAGTAATGGTTCTACTGGAGTAACAGGATATGGTGATGGTTTTAGTATTATTAATAACGGAATAGTATTTTTTTGGCCTGATGATGCTATACTAGGTGGAACATTAGTGAATCCTACCTTTTCCTATTATTTTAGGATAAGATTAAAAAGTCCTAACTATGGAAGTTATGCTTATATTACTATAAATGATATTATAAACAATTTTTTAGTTGCGTATGTTGGTACCGGAAAATTAATACCCAATGCCAAAAGAACTGATATAATGTTTCATGCTCAAAGAGGGGTACAAGAATTTAGTTATGATACACTTAAAAGTGTTAAGTCTCAAGAATTAGTTGTACCACCTAGTTTATCTATAGTGATACCAAAGGACTATGTAAATTACGTTAAGATATCTAGGATAGATGATTCTGGTGTTAAAAATATTATATACCCAACTAGACTAACTATAAATCCAGGAGAAATACCAGTTCAAGATGATGACGGTATACCTACGCAAGATCAATATGGTAGTAATCGTGATAGCACTTCTGTGACTGAAGAACGATGGGGAGCATTAGAAGGTAGTGATCCAAACTACGATTCTAGTAAAAACTTATTAGGTCAGAGATTTGGTATAGATCCAGAGACTGCACAAACAAACCATTGGTTTACAATAAATGAAAGAGAAGGTACTATAATGTTTAGTAGCGGTTTATCTGAAAAACTAATAGTATTAGAATATATCTCTGATGGCATAACATGTGATGGTAGTACTAGAATACCCAAACTAGCAGAAGAGGCTATGTATATGCATATAGCCCATAGTATTTTATCTGGACGTGCTAATATTCCTGAGTATGTAGTACAAAGATTTAAAAAGGATCGTAGATCAGCACTTAGAAATGCCAAAATAAGGTTATCTAATATTAAGTTAGAGGAGATAATGCAAGTTTTTAGAGGTAAAACCAAGCAAATTAAATAAATATGGCTGAAGCTAAGAATACTTTTATCAAATCCAAAATGAATAAGGATTTAGACGACAGACTAATTCCTAGTGGTGAATACAGAGATGGTCAAAATATAGCTGTAAGTAGATCAGAAGATTCTGATGTAGGTGCCGTAGAAAATATACTTGGTAACAAATCAATAACAGATTTCGGTTTAACTAGTAATATTGGCATAGAAGTAATAGGCCATTACATGGATGTTCCAAATGAAGTAATATACCTATTTCTAACTAATTATGGTGATACATCTATAAGTAAATTAAGTAATGATGCTTCTATTAGTGGTGATGTTGAATGTCATATAGTACAATACAATATAAAGGCAAATAGTCATATAACGTTAATTTCAGGTAGTTGGTTGAATTTTTCTAAGACACATCCCATAAGTGGTGTAAATCTGATAGAAGATCTACTATTTTGGACTGACAATAGAAATCAACCTAGAAAAATAAACGTAGAAATAGCCGCTATTCCTGGTAATGATGCTAATAGTACAAATCCATACTATACAAATGAAGATCATATATCAGTTGCTAAGTATTACCCATTTAAGTGTATAGATTTATATAAGAAAGAAACGGATACTTCATCAGGTAATTTACATGAATATGTAAGTACAATGAGGGATGTTGTAAGTGAATATCTACCAATTCATACAGCTCAAGTAATCCAAGGTACAGTAACTAATCAAAATTATTTAGCTATAAAGGAGAATAATTACAATATAGCTGTAGGTAGTAAAGTCACAGGTGAAGATATTGTTGGAGATTGCGTTGTAACAGGTATAGCACCAAATATATTCAGTTCTGGAAATACAAGAGTATATTTTGAAGCTCCACAAGCGGTTCAAACTACTACAATAGATAAAATAGTATATTTCCAAAGTCCTAATCCGGATTATAATCAACATTGGCCAGGAGATCCTAGGTTTTTAGAGGACAAGTTTGTAAGGTTTAGTTATAGATTTAAGTTTGATGATGGTGAATACTCTCTTATGGCACCCTTCACTCAAATTGCTTTCGTGCCTAAGCAAGATGGATATTTTATAAATACTGATCTAAAACACCAAGAAGATGATACTTATAGAAGTACTATTGTTAAGTTTATGGAGAATAAAATTAACGATATAACTTTAATAATAAACGGGGCAGAGGATTCTGAAGGTACAATACTTTTTAGGGACTTGTTTAACAAACTAAAAGTTACGGAAATAGATATACTATATAAAGAATCAGATGGTGTTTCCGTAAAGGTGTTAGATACTATAAAAAAGGAGGAATTTGAGGTAGAATCAAGTGGGGCATTTGAATATAATTATCAATCAAGAAAACCTTGGAGAACATTACCAGAGAGAGAGATAGTAAGGGCATGGGATAAAGTACCTATTAGAGCGCTTTCTCAAGAAACTTCTGGTAATAGGGTTATATATGGTAATTATATTGACAGACATACATCTCCAGATAATTTAAATTACACAGTACAAATAGGTGACAAAGCAGATGAACCTGATGGTTATACTAGAAAAGAATATCAAAATCACACACTAAAACAAGATAGAACATATCAAGTGGGTATAGTGTTATCAGATAGATATGGTAGACAATCAAATGTTATATTATCAAGCATAAAATCGAGTACAAATCTTATAGAAAAAGGTTCAACCATTTTTCACCCTTATAAACCAGAGGGTTATTTACCTGGACTTATATCTGGTGGTGATGTTCCTGGAGGTGATAATGATACTTGGCCAGGAGATATGTTGAGTATTTGGTTTTATGATACTATTCCAAGTGAATTATTACCATCAGAAGAAGGTTACCCAGGTTTATATAGTACTACTAATGGCGAAGTGATTGGATTAACTAAAATATCTGGAGGTACTGGTTATTCAGCTACAACTTTATCTGTAGGAGGTATATCTACTTTACCAATTCAAAATACTACCACAACAACCGTGTCACCTATAGGAGGTGGGCCAGTTCAAATAATACCTGGTGATACTTTAACAGTAAATATAGATTCTGTTGATACTGATGGTGCAATTGAGGGTATAAGTATTGTTAACCCTGGTCTTGGATACAGTAATGGTGATACTATAACTATAAATGCAGGTGGTAAAAACGCTACATATTTAGTTACTGTAGCAGATCCAAATCCATTAGGTTGGTATAGTTATAAGATTGTTATTAAGCAAACAGAACAGGAGTATTATAACGTATACTTACCCGGAATGCTTAATGCTTACCCAAGTATAAAAATGGACGGAACATCTGCACGTTGGATTAGCACAACAGATTCGGTACCACCAGAGTTTACAACTGAGGGAGATCAAACAGCACATGTCGTACTGTTAAACGATAATATAAACAAAATACCAAGGGATTTAAAAGAAGTTGGACCGGATGAAAGAATTTACAGGAGTAGTGTCCGGTTAATGGGTAGAGTAACAAATTTTGAATTATTGCAAGGAGAGACACATGATCCTATGTCCAATCGCCAATACTACCCTGATAATACTAGCGATATAGTATCTACTATAGGCAAGATGACTGAGTTAAGTTTAGGTGGTACAGTCTCATTTGATCCACAATTACCTAAAGAATTTTACAAAGGAGTGGTTGATCCTTTAGTAGCCCAAATATCAACTGATAATGCAATAGGTCTTACTTCAGATGTAATGGCATGTCCATATCTTTCTGTTTATGAAACGGAACCAGTTGAGTCTAAAATGGAATTGTTTTGGGAGACTTCAACATCTGGTTTAATATCTGAACTAAATTATAATATAGAAAATACTGATTCTGGGTTACCAACCGGTATAGTTGATCCTGAAATATCTCACCACCTAATAGAGGGTAGTGCCCCGGGAACTTACTGTAGTGGTATTTTTTATGCGACGAATGCGGCTGGGGCAAGTTTAAGTGGTACTACTACTATAAGATTAATGACCGTTATGACAGGTGCAACTAATGCAGCTGGGGTTACTAATTGGAGTTCAGTGCCAATAACTTACGATTCAGCAGGTAATGTAGTATCACCATTTGAATTAGTGGATCAAGGATCGATTGGTGGTCAAATAGGAACTTACAGATTGAGAACTGGTAATAGTGATTATTTTTTATCTTGGGAGGATGCGAATCCAAGAACATATACTTTCGGGTTCGAAGTAATCAGGACAATAGATGGTTTATCAAAGTTTTTCTCACATGCTGGTGAGGTAAAAAATGTTGAACCAGAAATGATTGGTCGGTTAGCAAATCTTAGTGATTGGACTTCAACAGAAAGAAATACTTTTGGTGCGCAAGGTATTACTATAGGTGATGGAGATGGGTTTTGGAAAAATAATCAACCTCTTCACATATCTGGTGACGGTGGTATCACATATGGCCAATCTGTTCCTATCCCAGGAGGTGTCACTTATGAAATTAGACAGGGTCAACAATATGAGGATGGCCAACATTTCTATAGTAATAATGATCCTTATCATAATTTCAACACCGCTGTATTATGGCATAGGCACCTAACACCTAATAGTAGTGGTTACATTGAAATGAAAACATTTTACCCAACAACCCGTGGTAATAGTTATGGTACAATAGCTCATTGGGGAGGGCTTCAACTTTGGTCTTCTACTGGATATGACAGTGGTATTGATCTTTACTTTGAAGCTTTTAGTGGTTCTTATAAGGATGTATCAAATCCATGGTTGTCGAAAGAGATAAAATGGAGTATAGGTGATGTTATACAATACGGTGCGTTTTGTTATTGCAACTGGGGTTCTTATAGGGGGGTGGAAAAATCATCTGGGGATGGGTGGAGTTGGTACGATTATGACGCATCAGGTCATAAATATGAAAGAATTCACAATGACGGATGGTGGAGAGTATTATTTGGGGATAAACTTGGTATGTATGCATTTACACAGGATGGTAATGGATTTGCGGGTAGCGGAAATTCTAATATAAAAACACCTAAATTCTTTTGGCCAGGAATTCCTTGTGGACCTATAAACTTAAAAACATCAGCAAGTGTTTCATCTAGTGTTGGTGCTTTTATTCATCTAGATCATGGTGGTTGTAATTGGACGTCTGCTGCTGGCCCTTCGGGAGTTGCAGGATTATACCCTGGAATGCCTTGGGATTTTCGCGAGTGGAAAACTGATTTTGAAAGTAAACATTATCCTCTACCATATAATGGTTATACAAACTTAACATACTCCGGTGGACATGGAAATTTTGATCCTGAGCCAGGAGGTGCAGCTGCTCTATCTGGTGCAAGTGTTCCTATAGGATTTAAGCAACTTAATCCATGGCAGATGCCCTACAGTACCAGTGATGGTGAGTGGAGAGATCCAGCTGATTATCCAAATGTTGATTGGATTGATTATCAGTTTACTATGGAAACCGGAGCAGATGGCAGAGGTAGGTTAAAAGTACCAGCTAATTATGCTCCTGGAATGTACAGAGTTGAGATTGTAGCTGCAGATAAAAATGGTAGTGGCTTAAATACTTCTCAAGGTCATAATATTGTGTACAAAAAGAACGTGTGGATTGAAATTGTACCGCCTGGACACAACTTAGGTGATTATAGAGACGTAAGTCGACAAGGTGGAGCAGTATATAACTCTAATGATGGTGTGACGTCGGGTAGATATTACTTCAGACCTGATTTGCCAACGGATAGCAATATTGTAAAAACTCACAAAATGTTTGATATTTAATTAATAACTACATATGGCATATTTAATAGGGGTAAAATATTTTAACTCTTTTTGGTTAAAGAAGGTTGTGGGTGATAGTGATGCTACTACTTGTACTAGTCCACTTGTATCTAACGTTACTGGTGCTGGAGACGATAGTGAAGGTGGCGGGTATTCGGCGGGCGTAGAGTTAGCAACATGGCCAGGTTTACCATGGAATCCAGATGGTTATCCAAAATTTCCATGGGGTTTAAGTAGTAATAATAGTGATACTTGCGATGTGTTTGAATGTACAGGTATTTGTACTAACCCTGAGTGGTTTGTAGAGGAATCTAGGATTAGGGGTGGATATAATAATACTACAGTAGATTTAGGGGTTAAGGCTTATATAGTAGAAGATACCAATGCTCAACAACACAGATCTAATTCGTTAATATATTCTGGTATTTATAATTCTAGAACAGGTGTTAATAATACCAATGTATTTTCAATTGGGGAAGATATAACAAAAAGCATCGATCCTGTGGGTGGTTCAATACAGAAACTATATGCAGAAGATACAAATTTAACTATATTTCAGGAAAATAAAGTTAGTAGGGCCTTAATAGATAAAGATGCCATATACACAGCTGAAGGATCACCTATGAGAACACAATCCAATGTTGTTATAGGACAAATTATACCTTATTTAGGTGAATATGGTATTAGTAGGAATCCCGAATCATTTGCTATATATGGGTATAGAAAATATTTTGCAGATAAGGATAGAGGTGTTATTTTAAGACTGTCTAGAGATGGTATTGAAGAAATTTCAAGATATGGTATGACTGATTATTTTAGAGATTATCTATCCAATATATCTGATAAATGGAAGAATGTGGATTTATCATTTAGTTTGTATGAAAATCCAACTAATACTTCAAATATAATATATATCACTCCTCAAGAAAATTGTAATTGTGATAGTATAGATCCTGGTATGGTATTAATCTTAAATAGTATAGACACTGGTTTATTTATTGTAGATGTAGATGAAGTGGGGACGGACGAAGATCGGGGGGAATATATGTGTATTGTGAAATTAAGTAATACTTTATCTAGTATTGATGACTTTGGGGATATAACAGAGGTTAGGTTAAGGAAATATATTAAGAGTAAAATTGTTGGTGGATGGGATATACATGCTAGAAACTATACAGTATCCATGCAACCAGCAGAATTTTCCTATAATGCTTGTGGTATAGAAACAGAATATAGTACACTAGGTTTTGACGAGGGAATAAACGGGTGGGTTAGTTTTTATACATATAAACCTACTATAATAGATAGTTTAAAAAACAAATTTTACTCGGTAGTTGGTAATACTTTGTATAAACACTATAATGAAGATGCAATTAATGAAAGAGGTACTTTTTATGGTACACAAAGTGATTCTAGTATTTCATTTGTAATCAATCCAAAAGTTTCACTCTCTAAAAATTTCCAAAGTATAAACTATGAAGGAAGTAATGGTTGGGAAGTTGATTCTTTTGTATCTGATATTCAAGAACCTGGTAGTAGTAGTACAGGTTGGGTAGATAATTTCGATTCTGTTGGTTATGCATTATCTGATGGTACAAATAGGAAAGGTATATATAGTTATGAAGAAGGTAGTTACGTAGATTCAAGTGATGGTATTACATATAGATTAGGTTTTAAAAGAAAAGAGAACAAATACTCAGCTAGTCTAGTTAATAATTCAGTTACAAGGGCAGATGAAGTTATAATTGGTCCTGACGGTTTTGGAGGATATCCTACAACTGGTATAAAAGGTTATTTCGCTACAGTTACTATGTCAACTGATGCTAGTACAGAGTTAGGTGGTAAGAAAGAGTTATTTGCTGTGTCAGCGAATTATGTCAGTTCATCATATTAAACAAATTAAAATAGATAAAAATGGTACCATGGATAGGAATAGCAGTAGCAGCAGTAGGAGCACTAGGACAAGGTATATCCGCAATAGTTGCTAAGGGCAAAGAAAAAAACGCAAAGGATGCTAAGGAAGAAGCAGAACGCGAAATTGAAAGGTTAGAAAACTCAAGGCAACCTGTAGTTAATCCTTACGAGAGTTTAACTAACGAGTATGCTAATATGAGTGTAGCTACTCAAGCTGCTGAATTTCAAGCTGAAGAAGCAGATATTGCACTTGCTAATACTTTAGATACTATCCGTGCAACAGGTGCTGGAGCAGGAGGTGCCACAGCGTTAGCTCAAGCAGCGCTTAGAAGCAAAAGAGGTATATCAGCTAGTATAGAAAAACAAGAGACGGCTAATGAGCAATTAAGAGCAAAAGGACAAATGGAGGTAAATCAACTGAAAGCTATGGGTGAGGACATAAAATGGCAACGTGAAGAACAAAGGGATATAATTGAATTAGATAGGGCTCAAGCTGACATGGAACAAAAAAGAGCACAAGAACAACAATATAGATCAGATAAAATGGCTTCGATAACAGGTATGATGGGTAGTTTAGTAAGTTTAGGTGGTTCAATAGCAGGTGGAGGAGGCGGAGGTGGTGGTGATGGATCAGGCCAGGGTGACGTATTTGGAGGTATGACTCAACAACAGAAAGATATGCTATATCAAAATCAACAAATGATGGGTGCTAATACAGGTATCAATTTTTAACTATAATATTAATAAATTATTAAAATATGGGAACATACGCAGCACCGGAAAAAGCACCAATAGATAAATCTCTTGAGAAAGTACAAGAAGGTCTTGCTGGAATAACACAGCTTGGCATAGGTTTAGAGTTAAAAAGACAAACTAAAAAAGAAGCGGATAGGTTAAAGAAGGAAAAAATCGATCAAGATATAATAACACATCATAATAAGGTTAATAAAGATCTTTATGACCAGCAAAGTAAGTGGAAAGAAATAAATCAAACTGAAACGAGTTTAGATGAAACTGCTGG
>CEPX01189088.1_pt1 | contig 10964 bp, 16 predicted proteins | sample 361361 | NCBI WGS metagenome assembly CEPX01 (sample SAMEA2619974, study PRJEB7988) | marine metagenome | biome: marine biome (ENVO:00000447); feature: mesopelagic zone (ENVO:00000213) & marine oxygen minimum zone (ENVO:01000065); material: "saline water (ENVO:00002010), including plankton...
GATAGAAAAAGCCACTCCTACAGAAAGGTTTTTAAATGAAAATTTTGTTGAATGAATATGTTTTATGAACTTCTCGTAACTGATCATGTAAGGGTCGATCCAACAAAGTTTGGATTAGAGACAGGCGAAGCAGTAAGAGCACAATTAGAAGAATCTTACACAGGCTTCCAAGATAAAGATATCGGAACAGTCGTAGCAGTTTTAGAGGTTTTAGAGGTGAATGAGGGAGTAATAATTCCAGGAGATGGAGCAGCATATTACGAATCAACTTTCAAGATTATAGTTTTTAGACCGGAATTACAAGAAGTAGTTTATGGAACAATTGAAGAAATCACAAACTTCGGTGCTTTCATCAATTTGGGAGCGATCAGGGGAATGATCCACATATCTCAAGCAATGGATGATTTTGTTTCTTTCTCCGAGACAGGTTCTTTAAACGGAAAAGATAGTAAAAGAGTATTAGTTTCTGGAGACAAATGTGTTGCAAGAGTTGTAGCAATCTCATACAAGGGGGAATCTCCAAAGGTTGGTCTAACGATGAGGCAGCCAGGACTTGGAAAGGTCGAATGGGTAGAAGCTGAAAAAGAAAAAGCAAAAAGACAAGCAGCAGAGGCAGTTAAGAAAGAAGCTAAGGAGGCAAAGAAATAATGGCAGGAAAAGCAAAAGAAAAGGCTTGTTTAAATTGTAAGGCACTTTATATCGGAACAGCATGCCCAAAATGTGGAGAGACTCCATCAAGCGAGTCATTTAAAGGAAGAGTTCATGTTTTTAATCCAGAGAAGTCAGAATTAGCAAATAAAATGGATATTCACAAAGAGGGTGAGTTTGCGATTAAAACAAAATGAAATTAAATACGATTAAACAGGAAAAAAATCCATTTTTAGAAAGGGAAGAGTTGATTGTTGAAATAACAGAAGAAGCTATGCCAACAAAAGAAGGAATTCTGGAATCTCTAGGAAAGGATAAAGATCTTTGTGTTATCAAAAAGATTAATTCCAATTTCGGAAGAGGGAAATTTGTTGCAGAGATCACAGTTTATGACACTCCAGAAGCCAAATCAAAATACATGACAATAGCAAAAAAGGTTAGAGCCAAGATAGAAGCTGATAGAAAATCTGCAGATGAGGCAGCTAAGAAGGCAGAAGCAGATGCAGCACAGAAAGCAGAGGCCCCAGCAGCTGAACCAGAAGTTAAGGCAGAAGAACCAAAAGAAGAAGCTCCAGTCGAAGAAGTAAAAGAAGAGGCCAAGGAATAATGTCAGTAAAAAGACCAAAAATCAAGGGAAAGAAAAAACATAAGAACAAGCCAACTTCAAAGAAAGCAAGTAAGTATAAAATTGAGGATGGAAAGTTGGTAAAAGCAAGAAGCTGCCCAAGGTGTGGTCCAGGAATATTTCTAGCAGTTTCAAATGGAAGATCTTATTGTGGAAGATGCCACCTAACAGAGTTCGATAAAAAAGAAGTTGATGCTAAATTAGAGAAATAATAACATGGATGCATATATGAGAGGCAGCTTTGACGCGAATCACGGTAGGGGATTCTGTCCTGGCCGAATAACAGACTTTAAGGACTTTATAAATTATTCTAGAGGGTACATTGTCAATAGACAACAAGCAGGAGAGATTCAGGAAGATGACGAAGAAGTGGAGAGCAGAGAAATGAGTACAAAACCACTAGTTTTAATGGACAATAAAGAGATAGATCTTTCTTTGCTTGGAACAGGTAGCCCAAGGGCACAACATTTACAAGGTGGAAAATTACCCGATCTAAGAACACAGTTGGCAAAAGGAAACAGGGTCTACAGAGAATAGAATTAATTTTTAAAGGGTTTTAATTCATTACCATAATTCAAAATAATTATCTTTGGATTATATAGATTAGAACCCTGGGAGATGCGATAAAGCGAGCTAAATAGTGCCTTACCGCTCTCTCCTGGGGAAAAAGAGGTGATATTATATTGAATGCGTTAATCTTTATAAAGCTTTCGGTGATGTTGTAATTTCGTAGTGACAATGGTATACCAAGCACACTATTTATCACAATAAACCTTATTAACTTCCAATACAATTCTCTGATATGAAAAAAGAGGAGAGAATTAACCAGTCGCAATTCTACGATCTTATAACTGGGGAAGAGCTTAGCTGGCAGGCCATAATTTATGATCTAATAAAAACAGAGCAATTAAGCCCATGGGATATAGAGATCGGAGTCCTAGCAGACAAGTATGTTGAGAAGATTGCGGAGCTAGAAGATGAAGATTTCTTTGTCTCATCAAAGGTTTTACTTGCTTGCGCACTTCTTCTAAGATTAAAATCAGAGATCTTAGCAAATAATTACATACAAGAACTTAATGATTCTTTATTCGGGAAGAAAGAAATGCAGGTTACATTAGACTTAGAGAACTTCGTAATTGACGAAGGAGAGCTCCCAATTCTAATTCCCAAAACCCCAATGGCAAGGCATAAGAAAGTTACACTTGAACAGCTCATGGGAGCATTGAATAAAGCCATGAACACAGAAAACCGTAGAATCAAGAGACATATTAAGTCAACGCAAGCTGAAAGGTCTGCTCTTGTTGTTATGCCAAAGAACACACTAGTCCCATTAAAAGTAAGGATTAAAAGTATATTCTTGATCGTTCAGAGCCATCTCAATGTTAATAAAGAACATATAGGCTTTCACGAGCTGGCAAAAGACAAAGAAGAGAAGCTAGCAACATTCTTACCAGTATTGCATCTTTCTAATCAAGAAAAAGTTCACCTACACCAACCGATCCATTTTAAAGAGATCTATATTAGAGACAAGATTCATCCAGATGAAGAAGCAGATCTGGTAAATGGACTTGGATTAATCGAAGGAATTAAAGAAATAGCAGAAATTTCAGGAGAAGATTCTGGAGAGACGATGACAAGAGAGCAGGTTCAGATAGGAGAGGGAGAAAGAGGAGTGTATATTGGGCAAACGGCGATCAAAGTTGGAGAGATTAACTAGCCATTAACAATTTCCAAGAAATCACTGATTTTTGAAAAATCACTAAACAAATAATCGGGATTTTCTGACTTTAACTTTTCTACCGAATCGTTTCCCGTTGCAACGGCGATAGCCATGACCCCACCATGTCTTGCACATTCAATATCAAGAATAGTATCACCTATAATAAAAACATCTTTTTTATCAAACTTAATGCTTGTTTTATCTTCAGCATCTTTCATTCCAATGTCAACCAATTCCCCTCTAATTTTTGTTTCACCACCAAAGGCCCCAACATTAAAATATTTCCAAAGACCGACGGCTTCTAGTTTCAATCTTGCCATTTCGAAAGTGTTTCCAGTAAGTAAGCCGACTACATGACCAAAAGAGAGTAGCTTTTTAACCAGGTCTTCCGCCCCATTTATTTTTTCAAAAGTCTTCCCGTCCCTTATAGCTTCTCTCAATGGACCAGCATCATGTAGCGCATCTAAGAATCTTGAGTCTCCTTCAGGTTCTTTAATCCCCAGTGCTTCCAATATTTCTGCAAGAATTCGTCGATAAGTCTTTCCCTCGGCATCATATTTACCTCCAAGGTCTCCGATGTCGAGATTAAAATACTTCTTCAGGTTTTTTGTTGTCATGCCGACACCACCACCCTTAATTAGAATCCCATCAATGTCAAACAGTATTAATCTTTTTTTCATTTAATTAAGCAACTCTTTCTCACTCATTTCTTTTTCTTTTCCAGAAACCATATCTTTAACTTTGTATTTTTTAGCCTTAACTTCATTCGCACCAATAACAATAACTTTCTTAACTTTCTTAACATTAGCATATTCCATTGCTTTCTTTAGTGTTTTATCAAGAAGAACCTGGACAGAGTTACCTACACCACGAAGAGAATCTGCCAATTGAATAGTTTTCTTATTTTGGTCCAAAGAGATAAGGAGATAGTCTATATAATCAGGTTTTGTCTTTGCCAAAAGGAAAATAGGTTCGAACCCCAAACTAATTCCAGTAGATTGTGTACTACCAATAAGATAAGATCCTCCACCACACAAGGAAACACTCAATTCCTCAGCCCAAAATTCAAAGATTGTTCCATTATAATATGATAGACCCCTAGCAAGAGTTGGTCGGAAAGTAATCTCAGTGCCATATTCCTTACATAGTTTTTTCAGTTCTTTAATCTCCTTGTATGAACCATACTTCTCAAATCCCTTTTCTTCTTGTGTAAAAATCTTCAACAGCCTCTCTGCATTAAGTTTTTTCAAATTATCTGCAACTTCTTTCTTAGTAAGCTTTCCGAGTTTGTCTAGTTCTCTTATTACTTGTTCCCTATCCATCTCTTTTATATTCTCTGTCTCAAGAATCTCATTGATCAATTTCCTATTGTTAAAGTAGAGCTTGGTCTTTATTCCAAGAGCATTAAAGATCCGAGCACCCATAACCATACACTCTGCTTCGTCATTTGCCGAACTACCTATAACATCTGCATCACACTGAATGAATTGCCTTAATCTTCCCTTCCTGATTGGCTCATCCCGAAAAACAGAATCTAATTGATATCTTTTATATGGTAATTTCTGGTTTTGGGCAATCCTTTTCAGTTGAAACGTTAACTCATATCTCAAGGCTAATTTTCTTTTTCCCCTATCCTCTAAGCTAAAAATATCTCTAACTGCTTCATCATTTTGATTATCTCCACGAACAAAGTCTTCCATCTCAACCGCAGGAGTCTCAGCGGGATCAAAACCAAAACTCTCGAAAGCACTAACTATAATTTTCTTAATCTTTGAACGTTTTCTAGCCTCATCTCCTATAAAATCCCTGAAGCCTTTTACAGTATTTGTATCCATATTATTTCTTGGGTAATTTCTTTAATAAACCTTTTGAACGAGGGTTGCTATATAGTCTTCCAACAAACCTACACCCCGCGGATCTTGGTCCAAAATTTTTCAGCTCATATTCTTCGACTTCTTCTCTTGCTCTAGCCATGTCTTCTTCTGTAGCAAAATAATTATCTTTTTCCATTCTTACTCCTCCTTTCATTCAAAAAGGTGGAAGGCGAGAATCGAACTCGCGCCGCACGGACCACAACCATGAATTCTACCATTAAACTACAACCACCATAAATTTAGTTAGGGAACTAGAATTATAACATTGTAAGCAATATAGATTTTGAGAAAGAATAGAGTTTAAACTAGGAAGGACCTTACTTCGGACAATGCCGAGAACTCCAAACTAATTTTCTCATAGAATATTTTGATTCTGAGGGTATTTAAACTTTATGTTATATGTTCACCAAGGGCAACATCTTATGATAGACTTTCGCAGTAATCTTACAATCATCCAAAGCATTATGAGCCTTAGAATAATCAACCCCAAAATGTTCTGCAATGGTTCCTAATTTTGCGTTCTTGAAAGGATTAACAAGCCCCCGTTTTTTCAACCTTTCCCAAATGTATCTCGTATCTTCTTTTTCTTCTGAAAATGGAAGTTCCAATCCTTCATCTTCAAACATAACTCTCAAAAAGTTCTTATCGAAATGCACACAATGTCCTAAAATTGGGATTGCAGTAAGTGAATGGACATCAAGAAACTGATTAACTTTTTTGCAGGCGACTTTCGGAAGCATTCCTTGCTTGTGATGTTCATTTATATTAATCCTATTAATCTTCATCGCTGTTTTGCTTAGATTATATTCATCATGTTTAACAAAAAGGTGTCTATCGTCGACAAATTGAAGCTTTGAAGGAGAAACGTCTATCAAAGACATACCAATTGTTAGGACTTGATGTTGATCAGGATGCAACCCACTGGTTTCAGTATCAATAACTAGTCTCTTCATGCGGTAATAAATAGCTAAGAGTATTTAAGTTTTCATATATTTTCATGCGCAAAGTATAAAAAGGAGAATAGCCTTTGATTATTCCTGTTGAATGACGATGATTGAAGAGATTATTAAAGAGAAAACCAGTGCAGATCACCTTCTGTATGTAAGTTTGAAGTATACGAAGACCGGAGACGTAATTCTGAATCTTCTTTCTAGGTGGAAGAGCTTGATGGAACTAAGTTTTGACTTCTTAATAGCAGATAAGATTGAAAAAGGAAAAATCCCAAGAGAGCCCGCAAGCCCAAAAGAAAGAATCGAATTTATGAAAAAGTATTTCAAAAAACAAATTGCAATTCAAGACGCAATACCATTATATGTTTTTTTCAAAAGAGTTCCAGGACTTCCAAAGTCTCGAGTTGGCGAATTTAGAAAAAATGTTGCTCTTAATGTAAAGATGCCAAATGAAATAGTTATCATCAATATGGAAAAACTAGCAGAATACTCTGAGGTTCTTGACAGATTCGTAAATGTCATTAAAACTTTCGCTTAAACGCAGTTCATAACTTCACAGAAATTACATAACTCTTTTCTTGCTGGCTCACCACATTTCTTACACATCGCAATTTCCATTTTATTATTACCTCTCAGCTTAGGTAAAATCTTTTGAAAACCTTCAACAACTTTCAACTTTTGTTTATTATTAAGATCTTTAGTCCAACTCCTTGTCTCAACCCGATATGTTCCAAAGGCACAAGGGCATTTCTCATAAAGAATTTTGAAATTATTGCTCTTGGCATATTTTCTGATTTCATCTTCCGGCGTAAAAAACAAGGGCTTAATCCTTTGCACAAATCCCTCAACAGGCTTGCCACCAGTGGCAGGAGAAGAATTCACTCCCAAAAGCACATTGCCTTTAAGAAAGTTCATTAAAACGTTCTGAGCCTCATCGTCAAGATTATGTCCTGTCGCAAGCTTCTTAGCTCCAAGCTTCTTCGCATGTTTATTCAAAATCCACCTTTTAACAGTCCCGCAAACAGAACATCCAGTTAAATTTTTCTTTTTCTTAACAATAGATTTGATAAAACAAATTCCTTGCCCAAGTTCCTTCTTCAGATCAACAATAGTTAACGGGATATCATTTTCCTTACAAAACTTAATCATATTTTCATTATGTGTCTTGGACCACTGTCCCAAATACAGGTCAATCATCAGCCCATGCACATTATAGCCTAATTTTTTAAGAATATAGACCAAGCTTGTAGAATCCTTGCCGCCAGACAGGGCCACAACAACCTTTTCTCCTTTCTTGATTAAACCATGATCTTTAATCGTCTTAGCGATTTGCTTTTCAATATCCATAAAATCTAAACAGAATTAAGGGTTTTAAATGTAGTTATTCAGACTGTTGCTCAGAATAGGTTCCAACAACATTCATAGAAGAAATTGTATATGATGAACAGCTAGATTCTTCAAACATGATATATCTTATCTCTCCAAGTGCCTTAAGTGTAAAAACCGCAGGAGAAGGAACATCTTTCCATGATTCTTTAACAAACCAAGTTTCTCCATCCTTACTAACTTTTACTTGTCCCCAGCAAGTGTTTCTATCGTCAGTCCATGAAACTTCGATCTCATCAACGCTAACAAGTTTACCAAGGTCAAAAATCTCAGATTCAGAAACATCTCCACTAAACTCTTCTTGATAATCTTTTGAAAGAATGCCTTCACCTATGACATTACCAGTTAAATTAGCAACAAATCCTGTTGCTATCAAATATAGTAATGCGGCAACAAATACAGCTCCAAAAATAGCTACAACAGTCTTCATGTTCATAACTATAAAGGGTCTAGCTTATTTATAAAGTTTTGCGTACTAGAAGCTACTAAAGCCCGTTGCTTCTTGAATTCGGTATTGCCAATATTTTCTTAAAGAAGTGTCCTTGTATGTTTCGAATTCTGTTGTAAAATGGCCATTCTCATTATTCCAAAGTCTATCAAACAAATAACCTACATCTGTCTCAATCTTTGTTCCTTCGGGAGATATAATTTTAACATTCATCTCCAAATTGAAGTTTCCGATGTTTCTCTTTGTCAAGTTGGCAGAACCAAGAAGGATAATTACGCTACCATCAGCTTTTCTTATTACAACTATCTTGCTATGCTGCTGTTCCCCATTTGTGTCATACCATCTTACGTTAATTTTACCATCAGATTTCTTCACAAGCTCCCAAGCAACCTGCCTATTCGGAATTCCAGATTTCTCTCTTGCAAATGCGTCCTTATTGGGATCAAGAATAAGCTCTATCTCAACACCCCTCTCACTTGCCTCCAATAGAGCATTTACAATTTTCCTGTCAGAGAGATAAAACATAATCATCTCAATCTTATCGCCCTCAGCGCTATCTCCGATCTCTTCCAAAAGACTATCCCTAATCTTCTCTTCCGTTAATAGTTGGACCTGTATGTTCCCGGTTGTTACGTCAGCATCTAAATCCCCGAGTATATTATCAACGGTCCCATAATCACTAGAGAAACGCTCAACAGCAGATTCTGCCATCAAAACATCCTCACCGAGAGAACCATAGACCTTAACACCAACATTTGAATGTTTAGAGCTTGCTTCATGAGGATTGGCGGAAGTTACAATACTAACAATTCTATCCCCCTGGTCTGCAACAATAACTTTTCTATGGTTTGCCTTTGTATTCATTAGTTTAAGAAAACTCCTTAGGGTAACCTTTTGCCCAATATTACCAAGAGGATGTGATATCCAACCATCACCACCAGTCCCAAACCATTGTAAATAAGCTCTCCAAAACCCAGAATAGATTAAGTTGACATCCCTAAGGGCATTCAACTCAGTAACAACCACGGAAATATTATTCTCTCTCAATTCAATGAGTTCATCTGAAGTATAGGATCCATAGAAATTATTTATGGGATCTGTAATAAAAACAATCTCAATTGCGGGATTATCAATCTTCTTTTCAATCAAGAGATTCTTCATATCTGTTGTTAAATTCTTATAGCGAACCTTCTCGGAGTAATCTGTATTGAACAAGAACATATCGATTACAATAAAATCCTCCGCCATGTCAATAACCCTAAAAACCTCGTCAAAGATCTCTTGTTCAATTACAGATTCATTATCTCTAACGTAATTTAAGTCATAAAGGAACTCAATATCATCATCTGAAACATTGTAAACAGAACCTTCAATGCTGATCCCCTCAGGGAGGACCTTAAATTTTGCATAGAATCCCACAATAAGCCAAATGATCAGGAACGCATAAAAAACATACAGAGCAATCCTTTTTTTAGAAATCTTCACACTCTTTCCCATGCTTAAAAAAGCAAACCCCTATATAAAACTCTTTTGCCAATATTTATAAACATCTTTCTCTCTAATTAAATATGGATTTGAGCAAGGCGATTAAAACAAGAAAGAGTGTGAGATATTTTTCTCCCAAGAAAGCAGATTGGAGAAAGATCCTACAGGCAATTGATTACGCTAGGTTTGCACCTGCTGCAGATAATATTTTTGTAAACAAGTTTATTCTTGTTAGTGATAAAAAATTAATTGAAAGAATTGCAGGAGCAGCACAACAATCATTTATAGAAGAAGCAAGCTATGTCGTTGTGGTTACTTCAAATCCCTCAGAGTTAGTAAGGCGATACAAAGAAAGAGGAGAAAGATGGGTTGCGCAGCAGACAGGGGCAGCAATTGAGAACTTCCTTCTGGCTCTTAACGAAAGAGGATTGGCATCAGGATGGATCGGGCATTTCTCTGATAATATTGTAAAAGACGCATTGGGAATACCAGATGAAATTACAGTTGAAGCTGTCTTCCCAGTGGGAAAGGAATCAAGGGCTAAAAAATCAAGGATTTCTCCTCCTCAAGACCTTGAGAACACAGTTTACTTTGACGCATGGGGAGAATACGAAATGACAGCTGAGCCAATTGTAAAACAAAGATAATTTCTAAAAAAATAAAAAAGGGATAAAATCCCAAAATAAAATATGGCTCTTTGGCCGGCGTGTTTAACTTAGATCATCTAAACCTAAATCGTTTACACTAACTTGGTTGTCTTCTTCAAACATTGAACCCTTATTCCTTCCTAGAATGTATGGTGACTTAACACCAGTCATAATTGTAATGACTCTTACTCTTCCTTGGAATTCCTTGTTAACTCTCGCACCGATCATAACTTGAGCTTCTGGGCTCAAATTCTCAGTTACAAGACGTCCAATTGTATCGAATTCTTCAAGTTTTAAGTCTGGTCCGCAAGTTACGTGGATCAGTGCTCCTGTAGCTCCCTTATAATCCACATCCAATAGTGGGTGTGTTAGGGCCTGCTGAACAGCAGCGTCTACCTTTGCGTTTGAATTGTCTTCACCAATACCGATCACAGCAACATCTCCTCCTTTCATAATGGAAGAAACATCAGCATAATCTAAGTTGATTAAAGAAGGTAATGTGATTGTCTCAACAATACCTTTAATCATAGTGGAAACTAATTCATTTGCAACTGCGAAAGCTTGTTCCATAGGTAACTGTCCTGCAATATCAACTAATCGATTATTGTCCAGAACAATTACTGTATCAACAGCTTCTCTTAATTCTTGAAGTCCAAATTCTGCACGGTCAATTCTAGCTTTTTCAGCCTCGAAAGGCATTGTGTATACCGCAATTACTACCGCGCCTGTTTCTTTAGCTAATTGAGCTATAACAGGTGCGCAACCAGTTCCGGTTCCTCCTCCTCCACCAGCCAGAACAAAAACCATATCCGAATTCGCTACAGCTTTTTTCAGGTCAGTTAAGGACTCTTTTGCGGCTTCTTTACCTTTTCGTGGGGCTCCTCCAGCACCTAAACCTTTTGTAAGTTCCTTACCGATAAGGATCTTCTCGTCGGTCTTAGTGATAGATAAATGCAATGCGTCGGTATTTACACCATAAACAGTTGCACCATTAATCCCTTTGTTGAAAAGCCATGTTGCCATGTTACAACCACATCCACCGCAACCAAAAACTTTAATGTTAGCCTTTCCGGCTTTCAATTCACTAAAGTTTATGCTATTAGCGTCCGCAGTTTCTATTGCTTCTTTTGCAAAATCAAGTGGCATCCTCTTTATATTAATAACCTCCTTTCAATTATCAT
>CEPX01039351.1_pt1 | contig 10959 bp, 11 predicted proteins | sample 361361 | NCBI WGS metagenome assembly CEPX01 (sample SAMEA2619974, study PRJEB7988) | marine metagenome | biome: marine biome (ENVO:00000447); feature: mesopelagic zone (ENVO:00000213) & marine oxygen minimum zone (ENVO:01000065); material: "saline water (ENVO:00002010), including plankton...
ATGGGAATTTCAACTGAGATTCTAATTAAATCAAGTTCTAAAGGACTGAGAATTACAGAAGTGCCAATAACAATTCTATATTCGGGCGATACATCAACTCATAATCCAGTAAGTCATGGGACATCTGTTCTGATTAGTACAATAAAATATACATCAATAGAACATCCATTGAAATTTTATGGAATTCCATCGATAATATTTCTAATTATTGGAGGTGGATTTACTTATTCAGCAATAGAATTTTATTCTGAGGTCGGAAGATTAAGCACTAATCTAACATTAATTGCGGCAGGAACTGTTTTGATAGGTATTGTATTAATTATAACAGCTGTGCTTCTTTTTTCGTTAGTTAGCGTGGTAAGAGAACGTCCTTAGTATTAATTTGAATGAATTTGAATTTTTGGTGATAATTCTTCCTTAGCCTTACAGATACCACAATATTTCTTCCATTTTTTGTCGTGATCCCATTGTTTTAAACCCGTTTGTTCAAATCTTTCATGTGCCATCTGTAGTAATCTCTTGGTATCTTTTGTATACATGAATCGTTTAATAGAAAACAATTCTGATATGGAAAAATTCTTACTTACAGTTGCCGTATAAGCAGAAGCATCTCCACATTCAGCCATAAATTTGTCTAATGCAGATAATTTCCATTTTTTGATTGTTTGTTGATCAATATCTGGATTATTTTTTGCTAGTTTTAGTCTCTCATCATATTGTTGTAATATTTCATCTTTATTTTCATAAAAAATTGGACTTCCTACGAATGGTGTGCATATAAAAGGATCAACTTCAATATTATATTCTATCCAAAACTCTAAAGTTTCCATTAAATCATTAATATCTTCAGTTGGATTTCCAATCATGAATGTAGCTAATGGTCGAAGCCCTACTTTCCTTATTTCTTTAATAGTTATTTCTAAATGCTGACGTGTTTGACCCTTTTGAATATCATCATTCAAAACTTTGTTTGAAGCGGATTCAAAACCAAATGATATGTAAGTACATCCAGCATCTTTCATTATTTTCAAGATCTTTGGTTTAACAGCTACACTAGGTGCATCACCCAAAGTTCCCCATTTAACAGTTTTATGTAGTCCCTCTTTGATGTATAAATTACAAAAATCTTCTGTCCATTTTAAATTACTGGTCATGTTCTCATCTTCAATTGTAACAAAATCAATATCAAATTTTTCCTTTAACAATTTGATATTATTAACTGCGTATTGTGGTGACGGCCAACGTGCTGGTAGTTGAAATGTATTATTTTTTTTATCAACTTCTCTTGCAATAAGTTCACCTTTTTTTCGATCGCCTTTTCCATAAATATTTTGTAGATCGATTCTAGACATGCCATTATGTGAGCAAAATGTACAGCCACGTGGACAACCACGCTCCCATACTGTAGATGCTCTTCTTTTTGCATTAAATGACTCTCTAGATTGTGGAATTGAAGAATAATTGAAGTATGTATCGAGTTCGAATAAATCATAATATGGTAGTGGAATTAAATCTAAATCTGGTATTAATGCACGCGGTTCGGTGAACTTTGGATTTCCATTATTATTCAAACATAAACCTTTTACACTTTCAAAATTAAATGTCTTATTTTTTATTTCATCATAGACTTCTGAAAAAGTTTCTTCTCCTTCTCCTATACAGATCATTTCAATTTCAGGAATAAGTTCGAGTATTTCATCAGGATTATAACTGCACCAACCACCACCTGCTATTAATATTGAATCAGAGCTAGTCTGACGAATTAATGGTATCAATTGTTTCAAGCGTTTATAGGTTGTTGTAAGTCCTCCTACTCCAATCACATCCCATTTTACTGCAGAAATTTCTTTTTTAATTACTTCAGTTGGAACATTTCCACCACCGTAATTCATTCTAAGAGCATTTAGATCCAAAATTGCTACATCTCCTCCTTTTTTCTCAACAATTGATGCAAGTATTCCACTCCAAAATGGAAATTCGTATGGTTTATCGTCTAGCCTGATTTCTGGTACAACAAGAAGTACTTTCAATTCATGTTATATGCCCAAAAACTATATTTAAAATAATACTATTAATTTACACATCGTTAGTATTGATACTTACTAAGAAACTCGGTAAATTTACTGCAGGTTATACGTTCACCAAAAATCGAGCCACTCTCAGTTGAATTAATTGTGTTTAACCACTTTGGTGAACGTGATATGAATTCCTTTAATGCATTACCATAATATCTGAAAACAGGATCCAGTATACAATATGTTTTAAATTCTGGATTGTAAATTTTCGGAAACAGTTTTTTAAATAATACGCTTTTGGTGTCAATGACTGGCACTTTACGTTGTTGCCATTTATACTGACTATTTCCATGACTTAAAATTAATTCTATTGGATCTTCCTCCTCCCAACCATGATTAATACCGATAAGACAGATTGTCGAACATTTTAAAATTTGCCAACCGATAAACCAGCAAGAAGTTCCAACATTACCTCCAGTTTGTATTGCAGGCAATCCTTTGGATTGATTTTTTGATCTGGTCATCAAAGCAGAGATGTTATTAAATGATTTTTGTCCTTCACTATAATCAAAAAGTGGATGCACCCAATGTATCTTAATTTTCTTTTGCTTCGCAAGTGTAACAGCTTCAGGATGTGTTAGAGTAGAAAAAATCCCATTTATTTTATTACCATACTCTTGTATTATATCATCATCATATACCGTCCAAGTATCGTCAAATGTATCTATAGTTGCAACATAAAATTTTGGAAATTTATCCGGTGTAACACCTGCTTTTAAAGCGGCAGCTAATATTCTGTCTGTGCAAATAATAGAACCATTATATTGACTTTTAGAAAGGATTTCTAAATGTTTGAATTTCTTGATAGCTGGTCCAGCACCAAGAACTATAGCTGAATTTTCGTTTTGAGTATCATTCTGATTTGGTTCTAAAATCTTTGCAGAGTCGTCTTTCCATATGTCATTCAAGTTAATGGCAAAATTCTTAACCCATTGATCAAAATTTTTGGCATAAAAAAATTTGTTTGCCGCATTTTCTATTTTTTCTTGTTGTGATTTATGCTTTATTCCAAAAAGATGTTTAAACCATTCATCCCAGCTTTTATCTTCAAATCCAGATTTTCTTTTTTCATTCAAAAGTGTTGAATAAGTAGTTTCATTAATTGAAAATTCTAACGAGTCCAAATACTCACTTCACAAGAACATATTCTTTACAGTTCTTCAATTCCTAACTCATCATCTTTTTTTCTATTAGATCGAAAGACCATAAAAGAGCCTGCAGCCCCCATCTTACTCATATATTCTTCAAATTCTTCCTCAGTAAGTTCTGTGTGTTCTTGTGAATCATTAACAGAAGTGTCTTGTTTATCATTTTTTTTAATTTTAAAATTAGCTTTCATAAGAAATAATTTTGAATTAGGTTATTTAAGATTTAGTGATGTATGATTTTTAATTTTAAAATTATTTATGCTGAATGCACTAATTATCAATATTTAATCAAATTACCTGAAATAGCCTAAAGTTTCTTCAAGCGCCATAATCTGCGTTTTTCTTTCATCCTCATTCCTTTGATTTGTTGTGAAAAGCATTAATTCTTTTTGTAGTTTTTCTGATATTGGGGCATCACCATAACCAATCTTGTTATCACGAAAACATGGTTCATTATAAACAAGTTGATGTGCAGCATAAATTCCGTCACCACCAAACTCCATGTATTTTTTCCTAAAATCATACCATGATATATTATAATCATTACCCAGAAATCTTGCAGCAAAAGTATAGTAAGAATTCCTATACCCGTCTTGTACTTTCTGTGGAACGAAAAGTGTAGAGTCTTTTATAGTTTCCAAATAAGATTCTGCCATTTGAATTCGTAATTTTACAAACTCTTCAATCCTTTCACATTGCGCCAATCCGACAGCAGCACATAGTTCTGGAAATCGATAATTATATGCTAATGTATCATGACGCTCATAATTTGGATCTTGAAATTGATCTCGTGAGATCCGAACTTTTCCCGATGTTGCATTTACATTCTTAAATCCAACTGATGCAAATTTTCGCATTTTTGCTGCAAGTTCTTCATCATCGGTTGCAACAATTCCTCCATCTCCAGTTGTTAGATGTTTTGAGTTTTCAAAACTCCAACTTCCTACATCCCCAACTGTACCAGCTATTTGCCCTTTATCATCAGTAGACAGTTGACATTCAGCACAATCTTCAACCACGAGAAGATTATTTTTTTTGGCAATTTTCATAATTTCATTCATATCACACATGTTTCCATACATATGAACTGGCATTATGGCCTTAGTTTTGTTTGTGATTTTTTGTTCAATGTCTATAGGATTAATTAAAAACGTGTCTGAAAGTATGTCTGCATATACAGGAGTAGCACCACACTGCCACACAGAAAATCCACACATTGCTACTGTTAATGCAGGAATAATTACCTCATCGCCAGAACCAACACCAAATGAATTAAGTGCGACATGTAATGTTGATGTACCAGAATTCGCTGTAATGGCATATTTCAAACCATGTATTTCAGCAAATTTTCTTTCTAGTCTCTCATTCATAGTACCAGACTCAGAAGCTCCAAATCCACTACTGAGTACTTCTTCAATGTACTTTCTTTCATTTCCCGTAAATCTCCAACCTTTATTCTGATTCATGTTTTATCACTGATTTTTCTTGATTCTCTAGGTAGTCCTTATGTTTATGAAAATTTATTTCCATGATAGATTTGTTGTTTTCACAAAAATCAATAATAGTTTTTCCTGATGAAAGTATATCGATATTTTTGTACAATTCTTTAAAAAATCGTAAATCGTCTGGATAATCAAGTGTTAATCTAATTTTTTTATCCATTGCATACGGTTCAACTTCAAGCCGTGACACATTTAGTTCAGTTTTTTCTAATAGTTTTGTTATAACCACATCAGTATTAATTTTCTCGTCTGGTACTACTGCAAATAATTTTTCAATTGCATTCCTTCGAAGATTTAGGAGAAAAAGGCCAGTTACTATATTGTCTGGATACATTATCATATCAAATTCATTTTTTTCTAATTCTAGCATACCATAATGATAAAGATCGTAATCAAACGCAATATCGTCAGCTTCAATAATACAAGCATATTCTATTCCATATTCTTTAAAGCAATCATACAATCTTTTTATTTTATTTAGTAATGAACCTCTAAAAATTTCCACATTATGTTCCTTAGCAATTTCAGCAAGAACATCATCAGACGGATCAGTACTAGTAGCCAGTATTACCGGATATCCAATCTTTTTTGCCCTCTCTATAACGATATCTATTGATTTTAGATCATTTTTTATTTCCATGATAGTTTTATTAGGAAATCGTCTAGAATTCGTTCGTGCGGTTACAATAGAAACTTGTTTGATTACCATGATTAATTTCACTACTCTTCAATAGAAACCAATTTCAGATTATCCTTTGATGCTGCAAGATAATTTGCTATCAAACCATTTTCTAAATTCTGTTTATATTTTTTCAGTATCTCCTCATTAAAATCATTATTTTTATAATATCTAGAATTTGGGACATTCCACTGTTTGATTCTTTGCAATTCTTTTCCTTTCTTCACCATTTCAATTATCTTGATCAAGGTTGTAACACTTTCTTCTATTACTTTACATCCTATAGTATGTACATCATCATCATGCTCAAATTTTGGCTGAACATGGGATATGATATCACCAGTATCAATTCCAGGATCCAAATGTAAAATTGTAGAACCCACATACTCCAACTCTTTATTTACAAATGGCCAAAAATTTGTTCCGCTTCCACGATAATACGGAGACAATCCTAAATGAAGATTAATGAATCTGTTTGGCTTCAAAGATAATAATGGCTCTTTAATTATAGATGAACCAAAGACGATCATCAAATCAGGTTCAAATTCTTTAACAATCTGATATGTATATCGTAAATTTGCTTCTTTGTAAATCAAAGGAAGAACTGTATCATTGAAGTAATCATTGCCAGAAAATATTTTTTTCTCAGTTAAATATCGCAACCGAAAGTGTTCATCAATAGGAGACAAAACTGCATCTTCTTTTTCATCAATAGCATCATTTTGATTACACTCACAGATTACTAATGTATCATCAACATTTTGCGATAAAGTGTTTGTAACGTATTTGTGCCTAATTCCATTGCTAGTAAATAGAACTAATTTCATTATGATTCACATTTTTTAATTATGTTAGATAAGGTGTTCTTCAGAGTTATCACATTATCATTACTATGAGGTTGATATCGTCCTATTTCCAGAGGAGAAGTGTTATCAAAATTTACTATCTCTTCTACTGTAAAAGCTAGTTTGTATTCTTTTGTTTTATTGAGGAGTTTCATTGACGAAAGATAATCTTTTCGTTCTCCAAAAGGATAACTGAAGGCATGGACAGAGATGTTAAATTCTTTTTCTAGATATTTTTTTGGAAAAATGATTTCGTTATAAAAGTCATCTTCAGACAGCTTTGTTGCAGCTACTGAAATGTGTGTATGTGTATGAACTCCTATTGTATGACCCATTTCAATCATTTCTTTTATTTGATCTTTATCGACATGGATTTTTTTTAAAATATTAGGAAAATTTGGAAGTAGAAGATTTTCATATATGTATAATAATAATCGTCTTGATTTTTTATAGTCCAATTTGTATTTGAAGACAGATTTTATTTCATCAATTTTTTTCCATACACTATCTTTTTGGCGTTCATAAGTTACATTAAATTCACTTACTGAAAGTTCAAAGTGTTTCAGGGCATCCCTAAATGTATCCAAAAATTGTTCAAGACCACATAATGCAATGGAATAATGAATAATCATTGGATTTGCGGGTAATTTTTCTTTTAATATACACGTAGGAATAAAAAATGTTCCTTTTACTCCATTACGATCTAAAACTTTTGCTGCATTATAATGATCAAACAACCCATCGTCAAAAGTAACTAGCAATCTATGCTTTTCATTATTAAATATTGATTTCTCATAGGAAAATTTTAGTACATCATCTAACGAAATCATTTCAAAATTCTTTTTTAACATCTTAATTTGATTTTCAAATTGAGTGATTTTTGTACCCAATATTCCAGGAAATGAATCGTTTTCATCCGGACGAATGTAATGATAGCATAATGCTAAATAACCTATTTTTTTAACACCGTTTCCGTCTTTCAAACTCGTATCGTAATCCATCTTTAAACTGGATTTAACCCACTAATATTAAATGCAGTACTAATCACAAATACGAAGTAATTAAATTTCGGTTATTAAATTAAACAATAAAATTGGCAAAAAAAATTCGGATATCTGATAGATTCATTGGTCAAGACTATGATCCATTTGTGATTGCAGAAATTGGAATTAATCATAATGGTGATTTTGAAAAAGCTAAAAAAATGATTCAAGATGCTCATGCGAGTGGTGCTGAATGTATAAAATTTCAATCGCACATTGTAGATGATGAGATGATTAGAAATGATGTTGTACCAGGTAATACAAACGAAGCAATTTGGGATATAGTGGAACGCTGTTCTTTTACTGAAGAGCAGGAAGCAGAATTAAAAAAAATAACTGAAAATTTAGGGATGATATATCTTAGTACTCCATTTTCTCGTGCTGCTGCTGATAGACTAGAAAAAATTGGAGTCTGTGCATATAAAATAGGTTCAGGAGAGTGTAACAATATACCACTGCTCAAACATATTGCTTCATTTGGTAAGCCAATAATACTTAGTACCGGTATGAATAATCTTACAAGTATTTCTGAAAGTGTTTCTGTTTTAGAAAATGCGAAAGTAGAATATGCGTTAATGCATGTAACATCTATCTATCCTACACCATATGAAAAAGTTAGGCTAGGAGCATTATTAGAATTAAAAGAGCATTTCCCAAATGCAGTAATTGGGTTAAGTGATCATTCAATTGGAAATTATACTTGTTTTGCAGCAATTACACATGGTGCAGCAATTTTAGAAAAGCATTTCACATCAGATAAAAATTGGGATGGTCCAGATATTCCTGTATCCATTGATCCGATGGAATTGAACGATCTGATAGTTGGAAGTAAAGCAATTCATCATGCGTTAGGTGGAAATAAAAACATACTAGATGAAGAAAAACCCACAATTAATTTTGCATATGCAAGTGTAGTTACTACGAAAGATATCAAAAAAGGGGGTATTATAACTGAAGATAATATTTGGGTTAAAAGACCAGGTACGGGAGAAATTAGAGCTAGAGATTTTTACAAATTACTAAACAAGAAAGTTATTGAAGATGTAAAAAAGGATACCCAATTGGAGTGGAGTTTAGTTGAAAATTAAAAAAAAAATTGTTTTTTTAACTGGAACGAGAGCAGACTTTGGAAAACTAAGACCTCTAATTGAAATTGTTAATAATTCTAATGAATTTGAATGCCATATTTTTGTAACTGGAATGCACACGTTGTCTAGATATGATTTTACTTATCGTGAGGTTGAAAAACGAGGATACAAAAATGTTTTTGTATTTACTAACCAAAATAATTTTGAAAATACGGATATAATGCTCGCAAATACAATTAAGGGGTTTAGTAATTTTGTTAAGAAAATATCACCTGATATGATTGTAATACATGGAGATAGATTAGAAGCATTAGCAGGTGCAATTGTTGGTTCATTTAACAATATACTAGTCTCTCACATAGAAGGAGGAGAGTTAACTGGTACCATAGATGAGTCAATAAGGCATGCAGTTAGTAAATTATCACATATACATTTTGTTTCAAATGAGGATGCCAAAAAAAGATTAGTCCAAATGGGAGAAATAGAAAAACGTATTTTTGTAATTGGTTCACCAGATATTGATATTATGATGAAGAAAGATCTGCCCACAAAAGAAGGATTAAAAAAATACTATGATATGCAGTTTGAAAAATATGCTATTTTGATTTTTCATCCAGTAACAACTGAACTGGATGACCTAGAGAACCAAACAAATGAGTTAGTTTCAGGAGCAATTGATTCTAAAAGGAATTATGTTATAATTTATCCAAACAATGATCCAGGTTCAGAGATAATCTTGAATGTTTATAAAAAATTAGAGAACAATGCAAATTTTCGAATTTACCCATCATTAAGATTTGAATATTTCTTAACACTATTAAAAAACGCAGATTTCATTATAGGTAATTCAAGTTCAGGTATAATAGAAGCTGAAATTTATAGTGTTCCTACAATAAATGTAGGCACAAGACAAAAAAATAGATCATCAAATGAAAGCATCATGAATGTTGAAAGTAAAAAGGAAAAAATCCTTGATTCAATTTCAAAAGTGGACGGTAAGGAAATAAAATCATCATTTAGTTTTGGAGACGGTAAAAGCACAAAACGTTTTTTTGATGTGATTTTAAGTGAAAAAATTTGGGATGTGTCACTTCAAAAACAATTTGTGGAAAATTATGAGTAGAAAAATGAATCGGAGATATGAATATCATGATAAAGAAAAGGATAAAGGGTTTAATATTTCTTCAATGAAAAAATATTTGGCCGAAAAACAAGAAATGGATAAAAAATTAGAAGAGATAATTACTCCTTATATAAAATCTAAAAAATTACAAATCTTAGATCCAACATGTGGAATTGGACATATATTATATTTTTTAAGTGAAATCAGTCCCGACTCGAGTTTTTTTGGAATGGACCAAACCCCATATCTCATAGAGGAGGCAAAAAAATTATACAACAAATCAAATATCAAGTTTGATGTAGAAGATGTATATGACATACCAGAAAAATACCATAAAAAATTTGATATTAGTGTTTGCTGGAAAACATTGTCATGGCTGCCTTACTATGACGAAATAATGAAATCACTTTTTTCAGTCACAAAAAATCACATTTTTTTGAACTCATTATTTTATGATGGAGATATTGATTTTCAAATCAAGGCACGTGAATATAAAAAAGAAAAAGGGAAAAATGATTTTACGTTATATTACAATGTCTATAGTTTGCCTCGTTTTAAGAAATTTGTCTATGAATTAGGTGCAAAAAGTATTGATGTATATGATTTTGAGATTAATATTGATATTCCAAGATCCAATGTAGATTATATGGGAACTTATACCGAAAAATTGTCTGATGGAAAACGATTACAGATTAGTGGTGCTGTAGTAATGTTCTGGAAAATTATAAAAATTGAGCTTTGATTGAGATAAAAAAATGATATTAGAATTTTCTATGGAAGTATCCACTACATCAAATAAACTTAGACAAATAATATTAGATTATGAAAATTTGACTATGTTTCTCCCCGATCAATTAAAGAAAATAAAAATAATAGAACAAAATGAAACAGAAATTATTACGGAGGAAACGTTTCTTTTTTCATCAGTTTTTAAAAAGACTATCGTGCAAAAATCTTTACATAAAATTTTATCAGATAATCACTTACACACAGACGTGATTGAAGGGATTGCAAAAGGCTCTAAAATTGATATATTTTTTTCAGATGCTGATTTAGGTACAAATGTGTCTATAAATGTAAATTTAAAGTTGGGATTAAAGTATAAAATATTCCAACCACTCATAAAGAAATATTATAAAACTGTGTTAACCGGAATATTATACAGACTAAATAACAGAGCCGAGAACATAGCATAGGTTTTAATAAAAATGGCAAATTTTGATAAAATAGTTAATTGGAAAAATGTTTTTGCCAAAGCAGATGAATTTAAAAATAATAAACCATGTAAGTTTGCGTTTATAGAAGATTTTTTTGATGGTGATTTTTATGAAGAATTGTATAAGGGATATCCAAAGTTTGATGACAGTTGGAGGAGTAAATCAGGTATTTCAAAATTTCAATTTGGTAGATGCTGGGGAAAATATGGTCCAAATGACATTACAGGTGAAGAAAAAGA
>CEPX01041405.1_pt1 | contig 10949 bp, 6 predicted proteins | sample 361361 | NCBI WGS metagenome assembly CEPX01 (sample SAMEA2619974, study PRJEB7988) | marine metagenome | biome: marine biome (ENVO:00000447); feature: mesopelagic zone (ENVO:00000213) & marine oxygen minimum zone (ENVO:01000065); material: "saline water (ENVO:00002010), including plankton...
CCACGCCGATGCGATTCTTGCATTGACCAACCAGCAGGGCGGGGCCGACCACGTGCGCCGAGCACTTGGGGAAGAGGTGGTAGTTTTGCCTTATGTGCGCCCGGGTTTTCCACTGGCGCGGCAGGTGGCGGAGGCATTGCCCAGTTTCCCGCAGGCCCGGGCCATGGTCTGGGAGCAGCATGGCATCGTTGTCTGGGGAGATACGGCCCGGCAAAGCTATGACCGGATGATTGAGTTGGTTTCCCGAGCTGAGCAATATCTCACCGAGACTGCACCGGCACGGGCTTATTCACGTACCGACGAATCCGCCGAAATTTCCGACCGTCGGCTGGCTCGGCTCGCACCTGTTCTGCGTGGCCTGCTCGCAGCCTCGAGTGGGGACGACGGCCGCCCGTACCGGCGTTGTGTGTTGCGGCCTCTGGTCGACGCCCGGACAGCCGGTATCCTGGCGAGCGGGAGCCGTTCTCAGCATGTCTCGCCACCACTGACCAGTGATCACCTGATCCGAACGAGGCTCTTGCCGGCGTGGGTTGAGGCACCTGATTTTGATGACGAGCAACGGTTACGATCCCAACTCGAAGAAGTTTTGGCTCAGTATGCACAAGACTACCAGGACTATTTTGCACGCCACCTATCGAGGCTACCGACCACTGCCACAGCCACTGATCTGCGGCCGCGGGTGGTTCTGATTCCCGGCCTTGGTGCCTTATGTGCCGGCTCGGATGCGGCAGCTGCGCGTATTGCCCGGGATGTCACAGCGCACACCCTTGAAGTGAAAGACCGTATCGCCGCTATGGGCGGTGTTTACCGGGTGCCAAAGGAGGAACACCTGTTCGACATGGAGTACTTGCCCCAGCAGCAACTCAAGCTCGGCGACGACGAGCAACCGCTGACGGGCGACGTGGTCATGGTGACCGGTGCAGCCGGCGCAATCGGTTCGGGAATCTGCAGCCATCTGCTGCAGGCGGGCGCACATGTGGCGGCAACTGACCTGGATGATGCTCGTCTCCAGAGTCTGGTTGGGGAACTGTCCGAGCGTTATGGCGACCGCATAATCGGGTTGCACCAGGACGTATCTGAGGCCGAATCGGTGGCTGCAAGTTTTGCTGAGGTATGCCAAGTCTGGGGCGGTATGGACGGGCTGGTTATCAACGCAGGCCTGGCCCATGTTGCTACGCTGGAAGAGATGGATATGGAACATTTTCGCCGCCTGGAACAGGTCAACACCGACGGCACGGTGCTGCTGTTGCGGGCGGCGGCTGGCCTGTTCCGGCGTCAGGCTACGGGCGGCGATATCGTTTTAGTATCGACCAAGAATGTGTTTGCCCCTGGTGCTGGTTTTGGCGCCTACAGTGCAACCAAGGCCGCCGCGCACCAGTTGGCGCGAGTAGCCAGCCAGGAGATGGCCGCCAACGATGTACGGGTCAACATGGTTGCCCCGGATGCCGTCTTTGCCCAGGGTGAACGCCGTTCAGGGCTGTGGGCTGAAGTAGGGCCGGAGCGAATGCGTGCACGCGGCCTGGACCAATCTGGACTAGAAGAGTACTACCGTAACCGCAATCTGCTGAAAGCCAAGATTACGGCAAGCCAGGTCGCAGAGGGTGTGCTCTTTTTCCTTGAGCGGCGTACGCCCAGCACCGGCGCCACCTTGCCGATTGATGGCGGCTTGCCAGAGGCAACACCCCGGTAAATCGTATTGGTTTTCAGATAATCGACAGGTAAGATTGTGTGCTGCTTCCCGGCCCGGGCAAGCCCAATCCCGAAGGTGGCAACGAGCAACAGCCCGCGAGGACCCCACTGATGCAAAGTGCCGTGCAGTCTCCAGAGGTCAAGCACTTCCAGGGGTTGCTGGAGCCGGCCGGCATTCGCCTGGATGGCCCCAATGAGTGGGACGTGCAGGTCAATAACCCTGACCTTTTCCGTCGCGTTCTGCGTGATGGCACGCTGGGCCTGGGCGAGGCGTACATGGACGGCTGGTGGGACTGCCAGCGGTTGGACGAGATGATCAACCGTGCGTTTCGTGCCGGCCTGGAAGATCGGGTGCGCAATAATTTCCGATTCCTGGTTTTTTTCCTTGGCTTTCGCCTGTTCAACCGGCAAAGCCGGAACCGGGTCTTTCAGGTTGGGAAACAGCACTACGATATCGGTAACGACGTCTTCGAGCGCATGCTGGATCCGTACATGAATTACAGCTGCGGCTACTGGGACAAGGCCGAATGTCTTGCGCAGGCGCAGGTGAACAAAATGCAGATGATCTGTGAGAAATTGGGTTTGGAACCCGGCATGCAGGTGTTGGATGTCGGCTGCGGTTGGGGTGGGCTGGCCCGCTGGATGGTTGAGCATCATGGCGTCAGTGTTACAGGCATCACGGTCTCAAAGGAGCAGGCGCAACTGGCGGGTCAGCGCTGCGCCGGACTGCCTGTCACGATCAAAATAAAGGATTACCGCGACCTGCAGGGGCAGTTCGACCGAATCGTCTCGGTGGGGATGTTCGAGCACGTTGGGCAGAAGAATTACCATACTTTTTTTCGCAAGCTCCAGTCACTACTCAAGGCAGACGGGCTTTTCCTGTTACATACAATCGGCGCCGGGCGGGGCGGATTTGCCACCGATCGCTGGATAGAAAAGTATATTTTTCCAAACGGGGTATTACCGCCAGCGGCCGCCCTGGCCCGGCATGCCAGCGCGTTTTTCACGATTGAGGACTGGCACAACTTCGGCGCTGATTACGACCCCACCCTGATGGCCTGGTACCGCAACTTTAACGTGGCCTGGCCAGCGCTGTGCGATCGTTACGGCGAGCGCTTCAAGCGCATGTTCGACTACTATTTACTGGTTAGTGCCGGCGCCTTCCGTTCGCGGGAGAACCATCTGTGGCAACTCGTGCTTTCGGTGGGGGGTCTTGCCGGAGGTTACCGGAGCCCGCGCTGGGCAGTGCCGGCAGAGTAGATTCTACAGGCCAGCCTACCAGCCGCCACCGCCACCACCACCACCGCCGCCGCCGGAAGAGCCGCCGCTGAAGCCGGAACTGGAGCCGGGTGGGTTGGCGGCGGAGGCGACCGTTGACGACAGGGAGCTGCCGAGGCTGTTGCCGAAGTTGGCCGGCTCGTGGGCATCCCAGGAGCTGCCGTGATACCAGCGCGGCTGGTACGCGCTGTCTCCGCTTTGGGCGGCGCGAGCCAGCACTTCGCTGAAGTTCTCGGACCATTCTTGTTCGACATCCAGAGCCAGCGCATAAGGCAGGTATTTTTCATACAGTTCCGGGGTCTGTTCCGGCGGCGTGAGCATGTTCAGTCGGTCGGCCTCAGCAGTGCCAAGATATTTTCTGAATCCTTCTATCTCATCCATGGTCTTACGGCCAAGGCGCGTAGGCGCTTTGAGGAGAAAGTAAAAAAAAGTGTTGATGCCGAAAAGAAGTATCACAACCAGTACAAATACCAGATTCACATCTCCAACAAATGCGAATCCGAAATTCGCTGTAACGAAGAATCCAGGAACCAGCAAAACCACTCCTGCAATCAACCGCCTGCCCTGCTTCCAGAGCCGGCCCGCTTGCAAAAGAAATACCGACAGAAAAATCATAGGCATGCCGGAGAACAGGAGTTGTTCGGGCTCGGCAACGGCGATGCCGACCAGCATGATCACAGAAATTGCCAGGCCCGGTATCAGCCACTTCAGGTTCTGGAAAAAGTAGCTTGCGTGGTACTCGTCCGAGAGTCGGGACTTAAGTTTTTTTCGCGCACTTGAGATGGCCTTGTGGTTAGTATTATTCAGACGAACAGCGCCCGTGAGACTGAGTAAAGCTTTGTAGAGTGTTTTCTCGCCGATAGACAACATATCGCTGCTGCCGGAATCGTCGCGCTCAATAATGGTTTCGTCGTTGTCAGGTTGCCGGATGCGAATCCGGCCTTTGACGGCCATGCTGATCAGTGCGACAGCAAATACGCGGTTGTCAAACCGCATCTTCAGAATGTAGCGGACTGCGGCGGGCGAGAGCCCGTCAGGAGGCGCAAAACGGGGGATGATGACTCCTTGCTTAGGGTCACGGCCGACAAAATGCCAGCTGCCGAGGTAATACAGCAGCAGCAACGCCAATCCTCCAGCGCCGATGACCAGGGTTAACTGAGCACGCAGGAAAAAGCCCAGGCGCTCGGCGCGACTGGGCGCATCCACGTGGTGCTTGGGCCAGCCGACCACCACCGTGATCCCCTCACCAGGTGCGAGTGCTGTGGTAGTGGCAAAGCGCACCAGGCCCTCGCCGGTTAGCTGTGCGCTGTAGGCGCTGGCGCTAGACCCGGCCGGGCCGGTATAAGCACGGAATTCGATCAGGTTCACCGGTACGGTTGCCGGCAACTTGACCCGGACCGTTGCCCGGTCGATAGGAAATGGCCAGTCGTTGCCGGTAGCGTTCCAGTAGAGTTCGTCGTGCGTATCGAAAAAACCGATCTGCCGGTTGCTGCGATAAGTCAGGGTGTAAGCATATTTTCCGGGTTGCAAGAAGGTGTTGCTCTCCCCGACCTTGACGCGGACCTTGTTGTCGAGCTCACGGATGTGATGTGGCTCCGGCACACCGTCTCTGGTTACCGACAACAATTCGAAACCGACTGTGTAGTTGTTGCCTGCGCGGTCGCGGTAGCGGGTTGGAAAGTCGCGGTATATCCCGCGCTTGATCTGGCGCCCTTCTGCTGTGACCACGATCGTCTCGCGAACGGTCAGCGTGCCGCTTTTCTCTACGCTAACCAGGCTCTCGAACGAGAGAATGCGCTCGCTGGCGAGCGCCGCTGGTGCAGCGGCGAAGGCAGCGAGCAATGCTACCGTATGCAGGAGCCGGCCGGGCGCCCGCATCGTTAGAACTCGACGCTGGGAACAGCCCTCTCGGTAGCCAGTTCGATCTCGAAGAACTCGGCTATCGGGAAGCGAAAAGCACTGGCAATCAAGTTGCTGGGAAAGGACTCGACCAGGATATTCCAGTTTCGTACGGTGCCGTTGTAGTATCTGCGGGACAACTGGATCTGCTCCTCTACCTCGTGCAGCTTGTTCTGCAAGTCGAGGAAGTTGTCACTGGCTTTGAGATCTGGATAATTTTCAGCAACAGCCAGCAGGTTGCCGAGCGCCTGAGAGATCAGCGTTTCCTCGCGCGCCGTTTCGGCCACGCTCGTGTCACCCGCCCGCCCGGTTCGGGTTCGAGTCAGTTCATCCAGCGTCTCGCGTTCGTGACTGCTGTATCCCTTGACGGTTTCGACCAGATTTGGGATCAGGTTGTGACGGCGTTTGAGCTGGACATCGATGCCGCTCCAGGCTTCACGCACTTCGTTCTTGCCCCGAATGAAGCGGTTGTAGAGCCAGATTACCCACGCGACCACAAGGATCGCGATCACCAGAACTATGCTGCCTGCACCAATATCCATCGTCCGCCCTCCAGTAATCCCATTGTAATACTCTCGCCGGGGTAGTGCCGGGCAAGGGTTTTGGCAAGGTTTCAGACTGGGCGAATCCAGATGCGGTTGTCGTGAAAGGCGGCGCCGCCCACCGGGGCTACCGGGTCGGCCCCGGTCAGTACGTTGACGCCCTTGCCGCCGGCAAAAGCGTAGTTGGGCCAGATGCCCTCGACGATTACTACCCCGCGCTGTACGCCGTCAAACAGTTGTGCCTGGATAGTCACCTGGCCGCGTTCGTTGCCGATCCGGACCTGATCTCCACCGGCAACTCCCAGTTCGTTGGCGTCGTCGGGGTGTAGCATGATATTTGGCTGCTTCTGGCGACGGATGGATGTGGGGGTTTCAGTAAAAGTCGAGTTAAGGTAGTGACGCGCAGGTGCCGTCACCAGTCGGTAGGGCATTTCGGAGTCGGCTTCTTCGATCACGTTCCAGTGATCAGGTAACGCGGGCATCACTGTATCGGATGGGCCAAAGCCATGCGGCATCAGCGCATCCCAGTCAGGAGAAAAATGAAAGCGACCGGTCGCATGAGCAAAGCCATTCAGATAATGGGCATCGCGAAACTCTGGCTGGCAGTCAATCCAGTGTTCATGTTCAAGGCGGTCGAGACCACCCCAGCCTGAATCACGCAGTGTCCGATCAATCATTTCACGGGGGCTCAACTCAAAGCCCAGGTGGTCGGCGCCCAGGCGTTTGGCCAGGGCACAGATAACCTCATGATTGGATCGACACAGTGGTGGGGCCTTAATGATCTTCGGGCCCAGGGTGATGTGCTGTTGGCCGCCAGCCTGGTAGACATCGTCATGCTCCAGGAACATCGTTGCCGGGAGCACGATATCAGCCATTTGCGCCGTCTCCGTCATGAACTGTTCATGTACGCAGACAAACAGATCCTCCCGGGCAAAGCCTTGATGAACCCGATTGAGATCTGGCGCAACTGACATCGGGTTGGTGTTCTGTATCAGCAAAGCCGAGACAGGGGGGCCATGATTAAGTGCCTCGGGGTCGCCTGTCAGTATGGCACCAATTCGGGATTGATCGAGCATTCGTACGCTGGGATCAAGGCGGTCGAGTCCCTCAAGGACCGTTTTATCCCAGTGGTAGATTGCACCATTATTGCAAAATGCGCCGCCACCTCGGTGGCGCCAGTTACCAGCGACGGTTGCCACCGACAATGCGGCGTGCATGTTAGCGGCGCCATTACGCTGTCGGGTAAATCCGTAACCCAGACGAAAAAAGGTCCGCGGGGTGGTGCCGATCATCGCGGCCAGAGTCTCAATCTGTTCGGCCGGGATGCCACTGATGGCTTCAGCCCAGGCGGGATCACGTGAAGCGAGATGCGCTTCAAGTTCATCCGGGCAATCGCTGAATTCTTTCAGATACTCGTGGTCGGCATTGCCATCCCGAAAGAGCGTATGCATCAGAGCGCAGGCCAGTGCACCATCGGTGCCAGGCCGTACACAAAGAAAAAGATCAGCCTGTTTCGCGGTGGCGTTGCGATACGTGTCGATGACGACAATTTTTGCGCCCCGCTCCCGCCGTGCCCTGAGCGCATGGGTTATTACGTTGATCTGGGTGCTGGCCGCGTTGGTACCCCAGATGATGACAAGATCAGACTGCGCCATTTCTCTTGGGTCGACTCCGGCCAGGCGTCCGGTGCCGGCAATAAAGCCATTCCACGCCGGGGTAACGCAAATGGTCGAGTACGTTCCCGAATAACGCTTCACGTGACGTAACCGGTTGATGCCATCGCGCATGACCAGTCCCATGGTGCCGGCGTACCAGTAAAGCCAGACCGCCTCTGGCCCGTAGTGCTGTTCGATGCGCAGCAGGTTCTGTGCGACTTCGTCCAGCGCATCCTCCCAGTCGATGGGTTCAAAATTGTTGCTGCCTTTGCTGCCCTTGCGGCGCAGGGGCTGAATCAGGCGGTCAGGATGATGGATGCGCTCGCGGTATCGGGCCACCTTGCTGCAGATGACCCCGGCGGTGTAAGTATTCGTTGTCGCACCGCGGACTTTGCCAATGGTGGATTCATCTATTTTTTCGACCTCCAGGGCGCAGGTGGAAGGGCAGTCGTGCGGACATGCGCTGTAGTGGATCACGTGCTTGCCCCCCGCGGCTCGATCGGCAACTGGCCAGCCAGGCCGGCCATGTCCTCGAACAGCATGGCCGCCGCCAGCAGGCCGGCCTCCTGCCGTGGTGCTGCTGCCAGCTGCAGGCCAACTGGCAGGCCGTTTGCAGTAAAGCCGCAGGGAATGGACAAGGCCGGTGCGCCGATGACGGTGAACGCATAGGCGATCGAACACCACTCGATGTAATTGGAAAATTCGTAATCGCCGATACGCTCGACGAACCGCTGCTCTACGGGGAAGGGTGCCACCACAGTAGCCGGCGTCAGGATGAGGTCGTAGTCGGCAAAAAACCCTGCTGCGCGGTGGTAGATCCTGGCGCGCTCCTGCATGGCGCGCAAGATTTCCGCACCGCTTAAAGCAAGACCTTGCTCCACGTTCCAGACGATCTCGGGCTTTAAAACCTCGCGATTAGCCTCCAGCAGGGGCCCCAGGCTGCTGGCATAAAGAAGCGCCCGGTGAGTATGAAAGACCTCCTGCAGGCCGGAGAAATCCGGCTGCGCCTCCTCGACCACAACCCCCAACTCCTGGAAACGTTGTGCAGCCTGCGCACAAACCGCGGCCACTTCCGGATCGACAGCGGTCACTCCAAGATCGGCAGAGAAAGCCACTCGGGCGGGCTTGTCCCGGGCGGTGGCTGCAGCCTCGAACGAAGCGGGCGGGTCGTCCAATGACATGGGATCGAGCGGGTGATAACCGGCCATGATATCCAGCAGCATGGCAAGGTCAGCCACGTTGCGGGCCATGGGCCCGTCGGTACTGAGACGATTAAAGGCCAGTTCACCGGGGTCACACGGCACCCGGCCCTGGCTGGGCCGCAAGCCGACGATACCGCAAAAGCTCGCGGGATTGCGTAGCGAGCCGCCAAGGTCTGAGCCGGTCGCCAACCAGGCGCTGCCGGTTGCGAGGGCAACGGCCGAGCCGCCGGAAGAGCCTGCTGCCGACAGGGCGGTATTCCACGGGTTACGCGTGGCCCCGAAAACGTCGTTGAAGGTATTTGCTCCCGCGCCGAACTCCGGGGTATTGGTCTTGGCGTAGACCAGGCCACCGGCAGCCTCGATCCGCTCGACCAGCAGGTCCGATTTTTCCGGCACGCAGTCGGCAAAAATCTGCGATCCCCAAGTGGTGCGTACCCCGGCCACGGCGACCAGGTCCTTGATCGCGACCGGCAGACCCGCAAGCGGCAGATCGGTTAAAGCCCTGCCATTTGCCTTGTCCCGGGCCCGCTCGAAACAGAGCGTGGGCAGCGCATTGACCGGTCCGTCGACTGCTGCAATACGGTGTTCCAGCGTCTCGAGCAACTCGAGCGGTGATATTTTGCCCTCGCGTAGCAACCCACGAACCTCGCGGGCGCTCAGCTTGATGAGATCCCCAGTCACTAAGATCTAACTGACGGTAACAGTGACCTGTCCCGGCAGGTCAAAATCGGCACTGATGGACTGACCCGGCCCGCCATCAAAAATATCGGTCATGACGCCAGTGGTGACGATCTCGCCGGCACGGAGGGTGAGGCCGCGTGCGTTTAAGTGATTGGCGAGCCAGGCCACTACGGCGAAAGGCCCGCCATCGACGTTGGCGGCACAACCCTCGCTGACACACTTACCGTTGACGCTTAAAGTGACCTGGCTACGCTCGATCTTTTCACATGACCAGTCAGGAAGGCCTTCACCCAGTATCAGGTGCCGATGCACGCCGTTGTCGGCAACGGCGCTCAATATTCCCATCAGCGGCCAAGTGGCAAAGCGGCTCTCGACGATTTCGATGGCGGGCATGATCTCGCCAACACACAAGACTGCATCATTGTCAGTCCAAGCAGTTCCGGGGGCCATGTCGCGCTGGATACGCACCGCGATCTCAGGCTCGATGCCGACCATGTGCAGTTCACTGCTGTCGACCATAGCCGGCGCCGTGGTGATTTCCTGGGCAAAACAGCGGCCACTGAAAGGTGAGTCGAGTTGCAGCATTTCACGGGCGCTAGCGTTGGTGCAGCCCACTTTGTAGCCGGCTACGGGCCCGGACTGGACTGCCAATAGCGCAACCAGTGCATCCTGCGTGGCGTAAGCTTCGGCGAGGTCACGCGGTAGCGCTTCGGGCGGCAAATTGTTCAAGGCGGTGCCTGGACGACGGGCAGCGAACAGCATTCTGGCAGCGGCGGCAGGATCGGGCATAGTGGTTTCTATCTATTGACAGCGGCACGGTAGCCCGAACTTGATGCCGGTGCAACTGCAGCAGTGGTGCCGCCTGACCCACAACAGTGCAGCTTACGCTGGTATCTAACCCGACCCGCCGATATCATTCGCCGCTCGCGCAACGCACCACGGTACATACCCGAATACCCCCATGACTGGATCTCCCACGCTTTTCACCCCCCTTACCATCCGCGCTATCACCCTGTGCAACCGTCTGGTGATATCGCCCATGTGCCAGTATTCAGCCAGCGATGGCCTAGCCAACGACTGGCACCTAGTGCACTTGGGGAAACTGGCGCAGGGCGGGGCGGGGCTTGTTTTCAGCGAGGCGGTAGCGGTGCAGTGCCGCGGCCGCATCACCCACGGTGATCTGGGTATCTGGTCCGATGCGCAGACCCAAGCCTTGCGCCGTATCACGGCTTTCATCTCACGCATGGGCTCGGTACCCGGCATCCAGTTGGCCCATGCCGGACGCAAAGCCTCGATGCAGCGGCCGTGGCACGGCAATGGCCCACTGGACGAGACTGATGTTGCCCGTGGCGAGAAGCCCTGGGAAGTGATCGGGCCCTCCGCGATACCGCTGGCGGATGGCTGGCTGGTGCCCCGCGAGATGAGCCAGGCGGATATCCAGGAGGTAGTGGAAGACTTTGCCAGCGCAGCCCGGCGGGCCGCTGATGCCGGCTTCGAGGTAGCCGAGGTTCATGCAGCCCACGGTTACCTTGCAGCGAGTTTTCTCTCACCAGTAAGCAACCACCGTAACGACGCTTACGGTGGCGACCGGGCTGGGCGCTCGCGCATGTTGCTGGAGACAGTAGAGGCCGTGCGCTATGCATGGCCAAAGGACAAGCCGCTTTTCGTACGGGTCTCGGCCGTTGACGGCGCCCCGGATGGCTGGTCGCTGGCAGACACGGTAGCGCTGGCCAACGATCTTAAAGGCCTGGGTGTGGATGTGGTCGACTGCTCCTCGGGCGGCATCCTGGGTTCGGCGACAGCGGCCAAGGGCCCGCCGCCCCAACCAGGTTTTCAGGTGCCCTATGCCCAGGCAGTGAAAGATAGCAGTGGTTTAATGACCCAGGCCGTGGGCCTGGTGTTGACGCCGGCACAGGCCGAGGCGATCGTAGCGGAGGAGCACGCTGACTTGGTCGCCATTGGCCGGGAGGCGCTGACTGACCCGAACTGGCCGCTGCACGCGG
>CEPX01171560.1_pt1 | contig 10948 bp, 12 predicted proteins | sample 361361 | NCBI WGS metagenome assembly CEPX01 (sample SAMEA2619974, study PRJEB7988) | marine metagenome | biome: marine biome (ENVO:00000447); feature: mesopelagic zone (ENVO:00000213) & marine oxygen minimum zone (ENVO:01000065); material: "saline water (ENVO:00002010), including plankton...
ACATAGCTTCATATATACGTAAATAATTTCTTTTCCATCGTTCTAATCTAGTTTTATCTTCTTTCCCCCAGACTTCATCTAATTCAGCACAATTTGGATGGATTGCTAAACAAGTACCTGCATTAATATGATGTATTATGGTATCACACATAGATTCACTAAAAAGAAGAGCAGATAACATATGAAATGTAACATTTTTTCTTGCAAACATATGCATAATTTCTTTAAACTGCGAATGTTCTGTAGGTTCGCCGCCTTGTATTTGAAAATGAGTTACACCAACTTCGTCTATTAGACGTTCAAGCATAGGTATACTCATTTCACGATCTATTGCTTTTACTTCATCAGGTATAAAACAAAAAGAACAACCTTTAGAACATGCGTCATTTATATACAGTGTTAATTGATGATGTGTGTCTACCATAATATTACCTATGCATTAGAAGGGCAACAATATACCCTAATTCCTCTATAGAGGAATCATTTTCAATTATATTATCAAATTGAGTATTGATCCACCTATATTCACTTTCGTGTACTTCTGAATATGTAGTTAGCATATCATTTGATCCTATTTCATTATCTACTGCGGCAGTACGATACCAGTCTGGTAATTCTCCTCGCTTAATCCACCATACTGAACCATTTAACTGTTGTTGTATAACATCTACTTCATTAGGAAATCTAATATCGGGTATTACCCAATTTACATCAGGATTATCAATTAATGTTTTTTTAACTATACTAACCCAAATATTATTATGTAAGTTGTTACGAACACAATCCGTACCAAATATTTGTAATACTATACGGGGAGTAACTTCTTGTTCTAACTCGTTGCTCCAATATTCGTCTATTTCTTCACGCCATGCGCGACTTTCGTCTGTAATACCTTCCAACAGATCACGATCCCATCCGAACATAACAGATGCTACATCTTTTAATTTAGTTGCAAAACTGATTTTACGAAAGTTGTGATTCTCTACCAAAATATCGGCAAGAGTTCCTTTCCCTGAGCCTGCAAATCCACAAAGGCCTATTATCATATTATCCTATAACAAATGTCGCTGGTGTGCCACCCTCACTATAAAGTGTTAGTTCTTGTTCAAGTCTGTCTATTTCTGCTTGGGCGTCTGTTCTTAAAGTTTCTGCATTTAATGATGTTCCGCCTTGGGGGCCAGCAATTTGAGCAAATTTACCTCTTGCTTCTGAAAGCATTAATTTTGATTGTGCTAATGCGTAGTCTTTAAGCCATGGTCTAGCATATTCATCTATTAATAAATTATCCGCTGGCCTAAAATTATATACATGAAGTATAACATCATCTACTGCTTTAATTTTTCTATGAATAGTCAATTTTTTAGAAACTGTATTCCACGTAAAATTATAATATGCACCAAATAATCTACCTAATGTTTCTACATGTTGTGCAAGTGCATCATATACGCCCATGCCTCCCGCTCGACCACTATGTAGTAGATATGTATTTAAATATGCAGCTTCAAATGGTTCAATATCAATTCCGCTAGATATACTTGTTCCTGCTCTACGATAAATTTGTCTTACTTCTATAACTTCTGAAGGTAATGTATATTCATTTAAATCAAGTTTTAATTGTAAGACAAGAAAACTTTCTTCAACAGCATTTTCACTTCGTTGTCGATATTTTTCTAAACTTTTATCTATTGCTAAATTATAGTGCTCCGGATCTAGTTCAACATCGACCATTCCTCCGCCTAACCTGAGTTCTATTTCTTTTGTTAAATCGTCTCTAGCTGCCATATATTATACTCCTATAGTTGTATTTATTTGAAACACCTAAGTATAATACAATGTTCGTTTGTTCTACCATTCAATTTAGTATCTGCTGTCTTTAAAGATTCGAACTCTTTTACTAGTTTTGTTTTAGCAACATTAAATAATTTTAACTGATCTTTTGGTTTACGTAAAGTCTTTTGTACAGATATTTCTTCATTATAGCCATATATTGTTGTTCCTTTAACCGATAATCCACTAGAATCTTCTGCAATATATAATCCTATCTTACGTGTTTTTGTATTAAAAATTACAGTTAAAACAGAACCAACTATTTCTACAGGAGGAACAGATGTTATTCCGTAAGAAACATCACTCATTTGAAATTTAAGATTTTTAATTACATCTTCTGCTCGCTTTGCTTTAACGGCGCGAGGCTTACGTCTAACTTTTTGTTCGTTAATAACAATATCACATGCACTTACTATTTTTTTATAAAAGTCATTTGCCTTCTTTTTTTCTACTTTTGATAAATGTCCATATGCTTCATCTAATTGATCTTGATCATTATTTTTATTTTTGTTAGGATGTACGAGATATTCATAATCAGCACCATCTGATTGATACCAAGTTTTTATTATTCTTGCATGATTTGCTTTTGCATCTTTTTGACGCAATATTGTAATAGGCTCGAATTCTTTTAAGTTAAATTTTATCATATCATCATGAAATGTATCGACGCAGGATTCTATATCTTCTATCATAAAAGCAGATATTTCCCTCATTCTTTCTTGAATAGACACTACTACCTTCTCCTTAGAGTTTGTTACTTCTTCTGTTTTTTCTTCTAAACGTTTAAAACCTATTTCTATTACTTCTTTAAGTGATTTTTTTATATAATCACTTACAGGTTTAGGTTCTACTTCTTCATTATAAGGTTGTAATATAATATCCGGCATGCCATTATTAAGTAATTTACAAGAAGATGCCACAGTCATTGAAGTACGCCATGCCTCAGCTGCTTTCCATGCTTTAATATCTTCCTTTGTATAACTGTTATCCTTCATCCATTTTTCTACGTCACGAAATAATGAACTACTTTTATGATAATAATTATACCAATCATAACTCCTAGTTCGTTCGCGATGTATTGCTTCTTTATCGGGATTAGTTTGCATAAACACCTCCCAATCCGGTTCTTCGCCGGTATAAGCAAGGTGTTGAGACTTACTTGTTTTCCGCTTTTTCTTCGGAATTTTAATTCCAAGCACTTTAGGACTCATAATTACTATATATCATCATAATATATTATATAGTACTATAATAATAAATTTTTAAATATTTGTCAAGATAAATATGTATAAGAGGTAAAACAATATGCCAAGACTATCATTGTGGCGAGAACATAAGTCTAATGATTTTAATTTTATAGACAATTCTATTCGCGAGCAGTTCCTTATAGGTGGTACAGCCTTTTTGGTACATAAGTACCTAGGACCAGAGGAACAAGGTGCTACAAATGATCCATCTAAACCAAACTATACGGCTAGTGGTGGGTCTACAGAAATAGATATACAAGATTTGCTATTTTTAGAAACCAGAGATCGTAAATATGATCAAGACATTTACGAACTTCGTGGTGTATATAATGTAGGTGATAATGATTTTGATCTAACACAATTTGGCTTATTTTTAAGCAATGATGTTCTTTTTATAAACTTCCATATTAATGATATGGTAGAAAAACTTGGTCGTAAGTTAATGCCAGGTGATGTATTTGAATTACCTCATTTAAGAGACGACTTATTATTAGATCCAAATGCGGATGCAATTAATAAATTTTACGTTGTACAAGATGCATCACGTGGAGCGGAAGGTTTTTCACAAACATGGTTTCCACATATTTGGCGTGTTAAAGCTGCACCAGTAACCGATAGTCAAGAATACAAAGATATTATTGGATTTAGTGAAGCGGGACCAGATGGTTCACCTGCGGCTGATCCAGATTCGTTAGCTGCTGATTTATCAACTGCTCCTATAGAATTTGATATTTCCGAAGCAATTGTAGAGTCAGCCGAAGATGATAATCCAACAGGTGTACCGTTAACTGAACATTTGTTTAATTATGAATCAGCATCAGATCCTGCAACATATGATGAATACATGGGAGAAACTATACCTCAAGGTATAGCATTTCCAGCAACTGCACATGAGGGTGACTATTTTGTAAGAAATGATTTTAGTCCACATAGATTATTTGTTAGACGTGGAACAAAATGGCATAGGTTATATGATAATGTACCAGGCACAAAAACTTGGAGCGAACGTACATATAATGCAGAAAGTTTTGTAAATGACGCAAAAACAGCAATTATTGATAGTGAAGAATTTAACGAAAGACAACCTTTAAGTAAAGTTATTAAACCAAAGAGTGACGTATAATGCTATATTTTTATGATGAACAAATACGCAGATACATTTTACAATTTATAAGATTGTTTAGTGAATTTTCTGTAAAGATGGGAAAAGATGATGCAGGTAATGATTTGTTTCAAAAAATACCTGTTAGATATGGTGACTCATCTCGTATGGCGTCACATGTTATGAAACAAAATTCTGAAAACATGATGAATGTAGTACCTATGTTATCAGTATATATAACAGATTTAGCATTTACGCCGGAGAGGCGCCAATATCCTCAACATGTCGAAAAGGTAGAAGTTTATGAAAAAGCATTTGACGATACAACTAGTACATATAAAGAGGAAGTAGGAGATACATATACAATTGAAAGATATATGCCGGTGCCATATAACTTAACATTTAATGTTGATGTGTGGTCTTCTAATACAGATCAAAAATTACAAATTATAGAACAACTTTTAGTTTTGTTTAATCCGTCTGTAAATATTATGACAAGTGATAACGAATTTGACTGGTCTGCATTAACATATACAGAAATGACAAATGTAAATTGGTCTATTAGACAAGTTCCTGTAGGTGTAGATGATGTAATAGATGTTGCTACAGTGCAATTTTTAACACCTATATGGCTTAATCCTCCCGCAAAAGTTCATAGACAAACTATTATACATACAATTATATCTAAATTACAAGAAATGTCTGATGCAGAATTAGATTCATTTAGAGATGGAAATTTAGTACCAGGCGCACCTACACAATATGTTATTACTACACATACAAATAACCAGGTTAAATTTTTAAATAATGAAGCTACATTATTATATCCAACTGGCGCAGAAACAAATGATGCAGGAGATATATTATCTTGGAAAAGTTATTTAGATGATTTTGGACTCACCCGCCCGGGTATATCACAAATAAGATTTAAACGAGATGCAGATCCTAGTAATGTATTAAATGATGTTATTGGTACTATAGAATTTCATCCTACAATAATTAATAAATTAACTATTACTTTAGATACAGATACACTTCCAGGTAGTACATTAAGTCCTGTTAATGCTATAATAGATCCAACAACAAGTGGACCTGGTACTAATTTACCAGCGGCAGCAACTGGACAAAGATATTTAATATTAGATCATGTACCTGGTGGCGGAGCATGGGGTACAGCGGCAGGTAATACAAATGATATTATCGAATTTAATGGTAGTGCTTGGGTTGTATCTTTTGATTCTAGTGCTACAAGCACAACACAATATGTTGTTAATAATACTACAAGTAAACAATTTGAATGGACTGGTGCAGAATGGATCGATTCATATGAAGGAATTTATAGAGGCGGTTTTTGGAGAGTTTATTTATGATTCATGCAAGTGGATGCTTTTTTCTTAGTAATACAACCGGAAATATTTGTTTACAATTGAGATCAACAACAAGTAATCATCCTAAAACTTGGTCGTTTTGGGGCGGCAAATCTGAAGAAGGCGAAAAACCTATTGATGCATTGCTACGGGAAATAGACGAAGAAATTGGATTTATACCAATGATTGGTAAAATATATCCGTTACATACTTTTACAAGTAAGGATGATACTTTTATATATCATACGTATGTTGCTACTGTTCCTACTGAATTCCATCCAAAATTAAACGAAGAAACTGGCGGATACTGCTGGTGTAGTTTAGATTGTGTACCTAAACCTTTACACTATGGTGCAAAATATATTTTATTAAATAGAGGATATTGTGATAAAATTCGTACTATATACGACAATTCAAAAGATTCTATTATTATGCGTAATTTTGCTAAAGAATTAGTAAAGTAACTTACCACTTGTCTATAGGGCAATGAAAAAAATCAAACGATGTTTTAACTGGCATTATACATTGACAAAGTTTACATTGTTTAAGTAAAGGTCTATAATTTTCACATGCTTTACAAATAGGCATACGCAATTCACGAAGTTGTTTCATTTTAGCAAACATAGATTTACTATCAGATTTTGATAGTTTGGTTTGTATTTTTTCTTCTAACTGACCTATTGCCTGGTACTTCTGCTCCTCTAATAGAACTATAATATAATGCCATTAGTAAATTCTCCATGTAGAGCCATTCCAAACAAAACCAACGTCTGCTCCATTTGTATTAATAATAAATTGCGTATCTGTTGCGCCGGCTGCCGTTGTAAATGTATTACCGTTTCCTTCAATCGTTGCATAATTTGTAGCCATAGTACCTGCCGCGTCTGCACATCTAACTGTATCTCCTAACGTTGGACTTGCTGGCATATTAAATGAAAGAGCAGAAGCAGTTGTATCTATTAATGCACGTAGAGAAGCTGCAAATGTTTGAGCTGTATTAATATAAGAAAATCCATGTTCTGTAGCACCTGTTAAATTTATAGGCTCCCAACTTATTGTTGTACCATCTGTACGTAAATATTCACCAGGTTGCCCTAATTGGCTTGGTAATATAGTATCTACTCGTATAATTGGCATAAACTCGACTCTCGTTGTATTATTTAAGTATTTATCTTATCTAATCTCACGCGAGCCATTTTATCAGCAACTACATTAGTAGGAACATCGTCTTCTTGTGCTTGACGTAAACAAGTTAATACCCTATCATATATTTCATCTATAATATTTGCAATATGAAAATCAGTTTGTACGTCGCCTAACTCTTTATAGCAATAAATTACACCGCCTGCATTGACAAGAAAGTCAGGTACATATAATATGTTTCTTGCTTTTAATGCATACCCTGCCATTGGATTAATTAATTGATTGTTAGCTGCTCCACAAATAATTTTACAATTAAATCTTTCTATTGTATTTTCATTAACACTTGCACCTAATGCACAAGGAGCAAATATATCGCAAGAAATATCATAAATTTCATCAGGTTCCACTATTTCTATATTCAATTCTTTTTTTGCTTTATCACACAATGATTCATTAGTATCTGTTGCTATTAACTGTACACCTTTTTTAACTAACATTTCTGCAAGATAAAAACCCACGTGACCTAATCCTTGTAATGCAACTTTTAAATCCTTTAAACTTTGTCTGGGGGCCATTTCATCTCTATAAAAATTTACTGCCGCTTCCATTCCCTTAACAACACCAAGTGATGTAGCAGGACTTGGATCACCCGAACCAGTTAAAACATGTTTAGTTGTTTTTGCAATGACTGCCATATCTGCAGGACAACTTCCTACATCTTCTGCTGTAATATATGTACCTTCACATGCATCTACTGCTTCTCCATAACTTTTTAATAAGTCTGGTGTTTTTTCTGCGTTACGTAAATTTATAACAGCCTTTCCACCACCTGCTTTTAAACCTGCAAGACTATTTTTAAATGTCATACCTTCTGCTAATCTTAATACATCTTCTATAGCATCATGACTTTTATCGTATTTCCAAAATCGTGCTCCACCAATAGATGGACCCAATTCCGTAGAATGAATTGCTATGAAACAATCTAATCCAGTGTCACTATTTGTAGCATGGATTACTCGTTCATAGTCGGGGATATTTAACTCTTCGATTTGAAGATTTGTTTCCATACTCATATTTATGCACGATAAGGTTGACGTTTTCGTTAAATACTATTATAATATAAAGTATTACCTTAGGATAAAAATATGCTTTTTGGACGATTAAAACTATACTTAATTCTTGCACTACTTCTTGCAGGAATAGTTGGAATTGCTTATTGGTATTATAATGATACTCAAAGTAGATTACAAGCCGCGGCAGAAAAGAATGCTATTTTAACAATAGCAAAAGAACAACAAGAAGCCGCAATTATAAAACTTAATGAAGATATAAAACGTAGTCAAGAAATTGTTGCGGCATTAAACGAACAATTTACAGATTTAAGAAAAGACTATGATGATCTTAAAGATAGGTTTAATAAAAATAGTATAAATTTTGGTACTAGAGATATAGGAAAACTAGCAGAAAATAAACCAAAGTTAATAGAAAGAGTTATTAACAAGGCAACTAAAAATGTTCTACGATGTTTTGAACTTGCCGCTGGCGCACAAAGAACACATGACGAAATATCGGCTAGAAAGAAATCGCAAACAAATCCAGAATGTCCTGCTTTAGCAAATCCTAATTATGTGGAGAAAGATTAAATGAAAATACTTGCACTAATGGCCATTCTTTCAATTTTTGGTTTGTCGGGATGTGCTTCAACTCAAACAATAAAAGTATTGAGTGTACCGGTTGAAGAAGTTAAACTTAATCCACCTACTGTACGAAAATTAGAATTACAAAATATAAAATGGTATATTGTAACTCCTGAAAATGCAGAAGAAGTTTTTGCTGAACTTGCAAATGCAAGAACAGATGTTGTATTATTTGCTCTTACAGACGATGGTTATAAAGGACTGAGCTTGAACCTAGGACAGATAAGAGAGTTAATCGCGCAACAGCAAGCGATTATAAGCGCATACAAGGAGTATTATAAAGAGGTAGAACGTAGAATTGACGAACAACGTGAAGATTATAATACTAAACTAAACCAAAATTAAAATGCAAATCAATTCAATATTGATAGTAGGCGGTGGATCAGCTGGTTGGTTCACCGCTTCTTCTTTATGTAAACATTGTCCAGAAATACAAGTTACATTAATTGAGTCTCCCAATGTTCCTACAATAGGTGTAGGCGAATCTACTTTAGGTTTCATTAACAATTTTTTTCGAACTCTTGATATGAAAGATGAGGAATGGATGCCGGCATGTAATGCAACATATAAAGCATCTATTAAGTTTACTGATTTTTATAAAAAGGGAGAAACATTTCATTATCCATTTGGTGATATGGATTTTAAGTATAATAAATTTAGAGGGGATGATTGGTTCTTTAAAAAATGGGCATATCCAGAAATATCTCACGAAAACTTTGTAGATTCTTATTTTCCTCAAATGCCATTAATAAGAGATAGTAAAATATTTTTTAATACTGATAATTCAATACCTGTGTTTGATCCTAATAATGATTTAGCATATCAATTAGATGCTACATTGTTAGCTCATTGGATGAAAGATAATTTATGTTTACCAACAGGAATGAAACATATTTTGGATCATGTTACTAATGTAAATTTAAATGAACAAGGTTGGATAAGCAATATAGACACTGAAAATAGTGGAACCCTTAAAGCCGATTTATATATAGATTGTACTGGATTTAAAAGTTTACTTTTAGAACAGGCATTAGAAATACCTTTTACTACTTACAAAGATGAGTTAATTAATAATAAAGCCTGGGCAACACATAAACCGTTTAAAGATAAAAATAAAGAAATGGAATTATGGGGAAACAATACTGCTATAGAAAATGGATGGGTCTGGAATGTTCCGTTATGGCCTAACATAGGAACCGGTTATGTATATTGTGATGGGTTCATTAGCGACGATGATGCTTTAGTAGAATTTCAAAAACACATTGGTTGTGGAGACGAATTAGATTACAAACTTGTAGAAATGAAAAATGGTAGATATTCTAAATTTTGGCATAAAAATTGTTTGGCAATAGGATTATCTAGCGGCTTTATTGAACCTCTCGAATCTACAGGATTATTATTAACACATGAAACCATAGATAAATTAATCACTATACTTACATCAAGAGATAGACATATTAATGAATTTGATAGAACTACTTTAAATATTTCTATGGGTCAATTTATAGATAACTTTAAAAGTTTTGTTACAATGCATTTTACTTTATCACATAGAGAAGATACTGAATACTGGAAATATTATACACAAGATGTAGATTTTAATAAAGAAGGAATTATAATAAACCTTGCAAAAGTACGAATGCAGTCCGGTACTACTCGAGAATTAGGTATCGGGGGTTTATGTATTGCAGTAGGAGAACATCTTAATATATTTGATGATTATTTAATACAAAAATCATGTAGTAGATATCCCGAACATGAGACAATGTTTACTAATAAAGAAGATGCAAAACAACAATTACAAGAAGTTATATCATATTGGAATATGCGAACAACAATGGTACAAGAAATTGCCGATCAATGTCCTACTATGTTTGAATATTTAGAAAAAAATTTATATAATAATTAAACAGATTCGTCTACGTATCTTATTACTACAATACCAGATGCGCCATGTCCTGAACCATTTACTATACCGTGTGGTAATGATTCACCATTTCCATCTGTATTAAAATCATTATTATGCCAATTCGGTGCGTTATTAGACCAATAAGAGCCAGCTCCTCCGCCACCACCTGTTCCCATTATAGCATGTAATGTTCCACTTCCTTGTGTAGTTGCATTAACTTCATTTAAATATGTTGTATAACCATAGTGAGTTGTTGTTCCAAATCCTCTACCACCACCATGATATCCGTCTCCACAGTGCTCACTGCTATTACCACTACCACCGCCACCACCAGCATAGTATATATCTAAACCAGTTCTAAAATGATTTTTTCGTCCATCTCCACCATCACTATGTCCTGGATCACCCGGGGAAGGCCCAGCATCGCGACCAGTACCACCAGCACCACCGCCTCCAGCACCAGTCCATGTATATTGATTTGAACCACCTGCATATCCCCAACCAAACCACTGTTTTGTATTATCAGTAGCCGTACCTGAAATATTTACATTATGCGGTGATCCTGAATTAGTAGGTGCGCCATTAGGTCCACCTGAGTGATTGCCACCTTGTTGGTTTGAACCTGGCTGACTAGAAGCACCATATGCCGTTCCTCC
>CEPX01197150.1_pt1 | contig 10944 bp, 8 predicted proteins | sample 361361 | NCBI WGS metagenome assembly CEPX01 (sample SAMEA2619974, study PRJEB7988) | marine metagenome | biome: marine biome (ENVO:00000447); feature: mesopelagic zone (ENVO:00000213) & marine oxygen minimum zone (ENVO:01000065); material: "saline water (ENVO:00002010), including plankton...
GACGAAAGATTTTTTATTTGGGAAAAAAACCTTTTTGTTGTTTGGTAACATTCTATAGTTTCATCTGTTTCATACTCTTTGATGTAGAATTGGAGATCGCGAGATTTCTTGAAAGGAAGAACTGTCTTCTCATAAATGAAAACTGAAGTCTTACTTTTTCTTATTAGTTTTTTTAGCCTTTCAACAGGAGTCATCTCTCTTGCTTCCCCAGGAAGTCCTTCTTTATTTAGGGATCTGACAATTATTCCACAATTTTCTTGGATATCATTCCCCGTGAAGAAATTCATAATAATTACCTCTGGTTTGTATATTGGAAGAAGTTGTTCAAGTTGTTTAACATATTGCTTTTGAGAGTATCCTCCAACACCAAGATTGTAGATTTTGTAGTTATTATCTAAGCTGTACTGTAATCTTGATGAGAAGGTTTCATCTTCTTCAACACCATGTCCCATTGTAAAGGAATCTCCTAACATGAAAATAACTTGTTTATCTGAAGGATTAAAATCAAACCTGTTTCTAAATCCTTGAGAGTTTGTTGAGAATTGCGTGTTAAAATGTCTCGTATTAAATTCCCCATTGAAATTTGACTTTAATTTATAAGTTATCTCTTGGTCTTGGATAAATACTCCTTGACCTTCAGAATCTTGAATTCTTGTTGGAGCTTTTATTATGCTTAATGTGATTTCAGATAAGAGTAAGAAGAAAGTTAGTACTGCTAGTAAAAGCAGAATGTTGATTAGAATATTCTTTGATTTCATTGTTTTTCCTTAGAAATCAGATAAATCTAGGGTATAATAAAATTTATATATTTCTGTTCAAGGGTTGAGAAATGGGAAATGGACTAGATTTGCTTTTAATTCATCCTCCTAGTGGAAAAAGAGTTTATCAGAGTTTGGCTACGGAGTATTCTGCAAGAGAACCACCTTACCTCTCAGCTTTGACAGCCCAATTTGTTAGAGATAGAGGATTTGAAGTAAATATCTTAGATGCTGATGCTGAGAACTTGAGTGCTTCTGAAGCTGCAGAGATTGCTAATGGTTTGAATCCTGGTTTAATACAAATTGTTGTTCATGGGCAACAACCTTCTGCATCTACTCAACTTATGCCTGCTGTTGGAGATTTATGCAAGGAGATAAAATCTCTCAATAATAATAAAATACTTTTAACAGGTACTCATCCTTCAGCTTTGCCAGAGAGAACAATAAGGGAAGAGGAAATTGATTTTGTTGGAAGAGGAGAGGGATTTTTTACGGTTCTTGGCTTGCTTAAAGGGGAAGATTTGTCTGAAGTTCCAGGACTTTGGTATATGGAGGATGGAAATGTTGTAAGAGGAGCAAGAGATTCTGTTTTATCGACGGAAGAGATGGGTGCTGCTTTGAAAGGAGCCGCTTGGGACTTGTTGCCTATGGATAAGTATAAGGCGCATGGTTGGCATTGTTATGGAGATTTAGGCAAGAGAAGTCCTTATGCTTCTATATACACAAGTTTTGGGTGTGGAATGGGATGTGAGTTTTGCTGTATTGATGCTCCATTTACGGATGGGGGAACAAGAAAGTCTGTGATTAGGTTTAGAGGAATAGAAAATATTGTTGATGAGATAGAAATGCTACATGAAGAATATGGAATTAGTAATCTTAAGATAATTGATGAGATGTTTGTTTTTAATCGGGAGCATTATGTTGGAGTTGCAGAAGAGATTATTAAGCGCGGGCTTGGTGGGGAGTTGAATATATGGGCTTATTCTCGGATAGATACTGTAAGAGAAGGAAATCTGGATTTGCTGAAAAGAGCAGGGTTTAATGCTCTTGGGCTTGGAATAGAATCTGGAAGTTCTCTTGTGAGGGTTGGGGCCGAAAAACCAATTAGAGAAAAGAAGATTTTAGATGTTGTTGAGACAATAAAGAGTTTTGGGATTTATCCTGCGTGCAATTATATTTTTGGATTGGAAGATGACACAATGGAAACAATGCAACAGACATTGGATTTGGCAATTGATTTGAATGGAGTGATGAGTAATCTTTACTGTGCAATGGCTTATCCGGGTTCATTACTACATTTGAAGGCTAGGAATACTTCTAATGTGATAAGACAAATGGGGCAGAAAGGGATAGATATTATTCATGAGAAAAGAAATGAGTACAACTCAATGAGAGATGGTGGAGAGAGAATCGAAGCATTTCCTTTCTTAATGGTTCCATGGGAATGGGAGGCTGGAAGGCCTTTGCTTCCGGAAGATGAGGGGGGACCGGGGTGGATTGGATATTCTCAACATTCTTATGAAACCTTACCTTTGCCAACGACAAATCTTTTCCCAGAGAGCATATTAGCATTTAGAGATAGTGCATATCTTAAGTTTAACTTGGGGAGAAAGTATCTAGATTACATGAATCAAGAGTTTGGAGAAGAAGTTGTATCCTACATTGAAAAGAGATGTGAGAAAAGATTGAAGAGAAGGATTTTAGGTCATTAGAGTAATAAGTCTGAGATATCATGAATTCTTCCAACAGAGGCATGAGCTCTGGAATCATCTTCTCCAACTAATATTGTTTTCATCCCAAGATTTCTTGGATGGATAATATCCCTTCTAACACTATCTCCAATATAGACATGTTGTTTGGGAGAATTTGGAGAAAGAGATAAGAAATAGTCATAAACGGAACCGTCTGACTTTGATATTCCTTTGGATGAATCTCCAAAAACTGAGATATCAAAAGAATCTGGAGAGATACCAAGGGCTTCTAATCTTTGAACTGCAAGATACTTATAAGTTGCCGTGATTAGGAATGTCTGATATCTTTCTTTTATTTGCTGGATAAGAGAGACAAGAGATTCATCTCTTTTTAACAAGTCAAGAATATTAGTGTTAGCATGACATTGTACCATCACTTCTTCTGGATCTTTAAAACCTAGTTCCTTCATTATTTGGGTACCACTTTCAGTTATGGCATGTCTTTGCTCATAAAATTGCCTTGCCTTTTGAGTTGTCTGAAGTTCTGGTTTTTTATTTAAAACAAGAGCAGTAGCATTTTTCCTTATTTGTTCATCAACTGAAGGAATATTAGGATAAAGTGTGTCATCTAAATCAAATCCAACTGATTTTATGCCTCGGAATAAAGGATTCATCTTTTTTTATAGTGAAAAGGAGATTATAAGAATTGTTGTGAAGAATCATCTAAATCTATATAAATAAGAGAGAAGAGCAGACTTTATGAAACCATATCTTGTTATCGTTGCTGGTTTGCCCGGGACTGGAAAGCAGACTGCTGCTGAGAAAATTGTGAGAAGTCTTGATAATTATATTCTAATTGACCAGAATGAAGAGAGAAGAAAGGATGGGATGGTTAAAATGCCTATAAAGCAAGATAAAGTTATGAGGAGGACGGATATAATGTGTGCAAAGGATTTGCTTTGGAATCAAGGAGTTGTCGTTTTGGCAGGACATAGGCAAGTTGTAAGGAGAAGTCAGTTATATGGAATAGCTTCTTGTTGTGGAACAAATGCTGTGACATTAGAGTGTGTTTGTTCTGAAGAAGAGTCAAAGAGAAGAATGAAGGCTAGACCTCCAAGTGATGGTTTGCTTTCAAAACCGCGGGATCCGAAGGTGTATAACAGGATTGCACCTTTATGGGAAGATATCTCATTAGACTTTAAATACCCTGGACAGGATTTTGTTTCTTATTTGAGATATAACAGCGAGACAAATAATCTTGATGTAAGGAAATTGACTCGAGGAATGAAAGGTTTTGTTGATAGAGTGGAGAAGATAATAACCAGTTGAATTCTTAGATTATTTGTATGGGCCTTCAGGGTTGTCCCACCCAGGCATTGGAGGAACAATCATATTTCCTATGAATTCCGGTCTTGGTAGGAAAGGAAGCATATCTTCTATTGGAGCACCTCCAGAGACGCTTGGTTGGTAAGTGTGGAATTCATCGCAGTTTACATCACAAACTGCTGGACCGTCATGGGCAAGAGTCTTCCTAATAGCTGAGAGAGTTTCTTCTCTATCATTAGAATCAAGAGTAAATGTTTTTATTCCATAAGCAGGGCAGACTTTTCTGAAGTCTGGAGGAGAGTAACCTTTTGGACCACACGCTTCTGCTCTTCCCCCAAAGTTTCTTTCTTGGAATGCTTTTGTTATTCCATAAACGTGATTGTTTATGATAAATGTTTTAATAGGTAGGTCATAATTTTGCAGAGTTTGTAGTTCTTGTATGTTCATGTTGAATCCTCCGTCCCCGATTACACAGACAACATTATGATTCTTGTCAGAGGCAAGATAAGCCCCCATTGCTCCTGCAAAAGAGAAGCCCATTGGAGAGTTTCCATTATTTGTAAGAAATCTTTGTCCTTGTTTTGTTTCAAAAGCATGACTTAATGTTACTATATTCCCACCACAATCTCCTACTAAGATATCTCCTTGTTGCATTTCTCTAGAAAGATTCCTTGTGAATGCGTAGGGATTTACAACTCCTGTCTGAGAAAAATGTTCTGGCCTAACAGGGTCATAAGTGTCACGCCATTGTGCAACTTGTGCCATCCAATCTGAGAAATTTGGAATTTTGGTGTCAGATAATTTATCAGATAGTGTTTTTAGGAAGAGAGAGGCGTCCGAGTGAATGCATTCGTCAAAGAGCACAAATGGTTGTTGAGATTCAATTTCAGGATTTTCTCTGTCTGAGTAATCAAGAAAAGTTTCATCAATCCCAACAAGATATTTCTTTGCACCTCTGGCGAAGTCTGAGATTCTGCTTCCAGTTATTCTTCCTGTGACTCTTGTGCCAACCGCTAAGAGCAAATCAGAGTTTTGGATTCCAAAGTTTCTTCCTTTTCCAGCATAAGTGCCAACTCTTCCCCCAAAGAAAGGAAGATCGTCCGTTACTACATCAAGAGAATTCCATGTTGGGAAAATTGGAATGTTTAATTGGGAGCCAACTTTTAAGAGGTGTTCTATTCCTCCTGATAGCCTTACTCCCCCTCCAATGAATATCACAGGTCTCTCGGAGCGCACCAAGTCTTCTAAGAAGAGGTCTGTTTGTCTATCCATCTCAGAGAGATCATAATCTGATTGAGTTGGAGGAGTAAAACCTTGCAATTTTTCTGGATCAATCTCTGCTTTTTGGATGTCAATTGGTAAATCTAAAAGAACTGGACCTGGGCAAGGAGCTCTTGCGAGATGAATTGCTTTCTCTAAATCGTGTCTTATATCCTCAGGAGAAGTTACCATTTTTGAGAACTTTGTGATTGGAGAAGTTATTGCTACTATGTCTGTCTCTTGGAATCCGACTTGCCTTACATCTATATCCCCTCTTTGATATTTCGTCTTGACATTCCCTGTGAAATGAATTGTTGGGACAGAATCATAAAAACAGTTTGCGATTGGTGTGACAAGATTGTGTCCTCCCGGGCCACTTGTTGCAATTGCTGCTCCAAGATTTCCAGATATTTTAGCATATCCTTCTGCTGCAAATCCTCCTGCTTGCTCGTGCATTACGGCAACGTATCTTGTTTTATCTGTACGAGTAAAACCATCAATTAAATCTCCGTTTGCTGCTCCGTATACAACAAAAATATCTTCTACACCTTCTTCTGCAACTCTGTCAATGACATAATCAGCAAGTTTCATCTTTGTAACTAGATTGATTGATTTAAAAGTATTTATGTGGGGAAAGATATATTATTTTTTTGATTGCAACAAAATTTAATAAGCAACATGATAGACAAGTTTATGAGAAGATTGTCTGATGCAGCCCATAAGTTAAAAGGACAGGAAATGTTCCAGATTTTGGCGAGAGCACAAGAGCTTGAGAGGGAAGGAAAAGATATTGTTCATTTTGAATTGGGAGATCCGGATTTTGATACTCCAAGACATGTGATAAATGCTGCTTGTGATGCTCTAAACAAAGGATTTACACATTATGTTCCTTCTTCAGGATTATTAGAATTGAAGATGGCGACGGCAGATAAAGTTGAAAGATTTAGAGGTTACAGGCCAGAGTTGGAGCAGTTGTTGGTTACGGCTGGAGCGAATGTTCAGATTGATTATGCTTTGGTTTGTTCTGTGAATCCAGGAGAAGAAGTGATTGTTCCGGACCCTGCATTTGTTTCTTATTATTCTATAATGAGTTATCTTGGAATAAAGGATGTTCGAATCCCTCTTAGAGAGGATAATGAGTTTAGATTAGATCCTGAGGAGGTTGAGAAGGCTGTTACGGACAAAACGAGGATGATTATCATGAACTCACCGAGCAATCCCACTGGTGCTTTGATGACAAATGAGGAAATGAAAAGAATGTATGAAATTGCAGATAAACATGGTTTGTATTTGTTGAGTGATGAGATTTATGGGAGAATGAATTATCGAGAAGAAAACGAGCCGTTTTTTTCTCCTGGTATGATTGACCAATGTAAGGAAAGGACAATAATTGTTCATGCATTTAGCAAGAGTTATGCAATGACTGGATTTAGACTTGGAGTTGTTACAGGACCTGCGGATTTGGTTGAGAAAATGGGTTTGTTATTGGAGACAAGGTCTTCTTGTGTTCCAGCTTTTATTCAGAAGGCAGGTATTGAAGCGTTAAGAGGGAGTCAAGAAGAAGTTTTTGATATGCGAACAGAGTATAGAAATAGAAGAGATTTGATTGTTGAAGGATTGAATTCCTTGCCAGGAGTTAGATGTTTGGAGCCAAAGGGAGCGTTTTATGTTTTCCCAAATATAACTGAGACAGGAATGACTAGCAGAGAGTTCTCTAGTTTTATGTTAGATGAGGCAGGGGTTGCTTTGTCTCCAGGAGATATGTTTGGAAAAAGTGGGGAAGGATATGTTAGATTGAGTTATTGTACTTCTGTTGAGAATATAGAGAGAGGAATAGGTAGGATGGGAAGTTCTTTGAGAGATGAGAAGAGCTCTTACTAATCTTCAATTGATACTTTGTAAGTATATTCTGGAAGATAATCTCTAAGTGATTGTCTTGGCTTTCCGATTATTCTTGCAGTGGCATTTTCTGGGTTTGGTAATTCTTGCCCGAGATAAACTTGCATTATTGGTGCAGTAGCTGTTGCAGCCAACACTTTTCCTGTCACAAGCTCTTGGAGAGTTGCTACTGTTGAAAGCCCTTCATTTCTTATAGCCTTGTCAGCATCAATGTTTCTTCTTGCACACTCTAAGACTTCTTGAGGAATAGTTGCCTCAAAAACACTACAGATTACACTGTGTAATGGTTTATCTTCATAGGGAAGAACTGTAAGAAGAATATCGTTCCATGGTTTAATGCAGTTCAATAAACATCCTCTGATGAATGAGATATCTTCTTCAGGAGCAAATGTTTTTACTCTCTTGGCACCCGGACCTTTTCCAAGAATATCTGTATAAGCTCTTTCAAATTCTTCAGAGTCTGGTTGATTTGTTGAGAACTCTTCTTCTAGTTCTCTCCTTAAGATTCCTTCTGGAGATTGATCTCCAGGACTATAATTTCCCCCTAGAAGGTTAACTTTGCCCCTATTGATCACCTTAGGTAAAGTATCATCATATACTTGAAACAAAAAGTTATCTCCATTCCTTACAACGGTAACCCCAACATGATGATTAATTCTTTTCTTCATGGTAGTTCCCTATATGAGGAGTTATTAAGTATTGTTGTGGTTGATTATAATTCTTTTATCTTTTTTATTATCTTTGACGTTGAGATCTCTTCAAATCCTTCAGGACACCATCTTTTAAGGATTTTTAATTCTGTGTTTGTTTTTGAGAGCAATTCTTTTCTCACTGGAATATCTTCTGCGTCTTCATTTATTACATAAACGTCTGGCTTGAGATTCTTTAAGACAAATTCTACAAATGAATATTTATGTTCTTGCAGGGAATCATCGTCGATTAAGCAATAATCTGTAATTCTTAGAGAGTCTATAACTTTTAATCTTGCATGTATGTTTGTTATTGGTCTATCAATTCCTTTATTCTTTTTTATTATCTCATCTCCACCTATCCCTATTAGTAAGATATCACCAAGTTTCTTACAATCCTCAAAGAATAAGACATGACCTGCGTGAGTTAAATCAAAGGAACCTGAACAAAAAACAATCTTCTCATCTTTGTGATTCTCCCTTATCTTCTGTAGATCTTCATAATTTATTAATGTCATGTTTGTTTAGATAAGTTTAATTACTTAAGTTTTACTTTTGACTGGCCAGATTTTTGTTCCCTGAAATTCAAAATTAAATGGCATTATTTCTCCACTAGCATTTGATAAAGCACGAGTAAGTTGGTTTCTTTTTGTCGGAGAATGGAAGAATAAGATGTACCCTCCTCCTCCAGAACCTAATAGGCGTCCTCCGTAAGCTCCATTTTTTATCCCCGTCTCATAGATCTCATTTATCTTTGTGTTTGAAATTACTGGGCTTAGTTTCTTCTTGCTTTCCCAGGATTCATGTAAGAGAGATCCTAAACTTTCTAATTCATTTTTTAATAATGAATCTTTTATTTGCACAGCAATGTTCTTATGTTGCTCTTGGACTTTTGTTATCTTTTCTTCATCTCTTGAGAATTGGGCTTCTTGTTCTTTATGTTGATCACCAGAAAAATGAGATTGTCCAACATAACATAAAGTCAGGTGTTCATTTAGCTCATTTATTACCTCCTCTTTTAATTTTAAAGGATAGATAAGAGTTTTTTCGCCGCTGAACTCCATGAAATTGAAACCTCCTGTTACTGCAGCATATTGGTCTTGCCATCCTCCTTTTATCTTTAGTTCTTCTCTTTCTGCTTTAAATGCTATCTCAGCAATTTTGTAATCATCATATTGAATCTCTTGTAGAGAACTTATTAAGGATATTATTAAAACTGCGAGGGTTGCTGAGGAGCCTAGACCTCTCCCTGGAGGAATGTCGTTGTAAAGATAAAGCTCAAATCCGAAGTCTGGTTTCATAATGTTTATTATGGCTTTGATTAAATCGAATTTACTATTGTAGATAAGATCTTTTTGAGAATCTATAATTAGTTCTTCTCCAAGGTCGGAGTTTATGTGTATTCTTGAGTCTGCTCTTTTTACAAGAGTTGCGTAGCAGTATTTATCAATTGTTGCGTTTATTACAATTCCCCCATATTTCTCAAAGAATTGTGGCAGATCAGTACCCCCTCCAGCAAAACTTACTCTGAGTGGAGCCCTTCCCCGAACAATTGGGAAAGATTCTCTTTTTATTCTTTCTGAGAAGAACTCAACATCAACTAATTTTCCTTGTTCATCTATAATTGGGAGATGTTTTAATCCTGCTTTTAGGGCTTCTTGTCTCTTTTCTTGGGAGTCTGATGTTCTTCCTATTTGTGGGTCTCTAACCATGGCTTTACTTAAAGAATCATCCAAGTTCCCTCCTTTGAGAAGATAAAGTTTCATTAATCTATCTGTGAGAACACCGAGAAGTTTTCTTTGATCATCAGTGATTAGGGTAATTTGTATTCCTGATTTTGCCATTTGATTCATGGCATCTCTTACATTGTTATTTTCTTTCAAGACTGCTGTATTGAGAACATCTTGTTTGAATTTAGAGAATGTCTCTGGTCTTCCTACATCCATGAAGTATCCTTGGTGGTTGAATCCCCAGAGTTCTCCTTCTTTTGCTAGTTTAGGAAATACCTCTTCCTCCAAGGAGACTTTCTTATCAGCTGGTATGTAATCAAAGATTCTTGGTTCGAAAACATAAATTCCGGCGTTGATTGAGTTGTCTAAAGAGGGAGATTCTTTCTTTTCAACGAAGCCAGTTATCTTCTCTTCTTGTAAAACAACATTTCCATAATGAGAAGAGTCTGAAGATTTTGTCAAAACAATTGTTGAAGTGCTTCTTTTTGCCTTGTGGAAATCGATTAATTTTTGCAAATCTAGATTTGAGTAGGAGTCTCCGTTTAAAACAAGAAAGGTGTTATCAATGTATTTCTCTGCTTTTTTTATTGCTCCTGCTGTACCAAGAGGAACTTCCTCTTCAGAGTATGTTATATCAACAGCCCAGCGCTGTCCATTTCCGAAGTAGGATTTTATTTGGTCGGCAAGATGATGGACAGCAATTATGATTTCTTTTACTCCATGTTCTTTAAGGAGGCGGATTTGATATTCCAAGAAAGGCTTGCTTGCAACATGGATCATTGGTTTTGGAATATCAGGAGCAACTGATCTTAAACGGGTGCCAAAGCCTCCTGCAAGGATTATTGCTTTCATTTTATATATTCTTAAAGGGCTGATTTTTTAGTAAAATAGAGTAAGCCTTTATTAATTCTCTAATTCCATCTTCCAAAGAGAACTTTGGTGTAAAACCAGTAGTTAGAATCTTCCTATTTGATACAATGTAATCCCTTTTGTCTGGATCTGAGCCCACTTCTTTATAAACTATCTCAAAATCAGGAATAAATGATTTTATCTTTTCCGCTAACTCTGCTTTTGATAAATTTGCATCTTCTAATCCAACGTTGAATGCATTGTTTTTCATTGAGTCAAAGTTCTTTATAGAATGCTCGAAGACTCTAGCGACATCTTGTATATGTATATAATTGCGTTTGAAATCTTTCTCATAAATGATTATATATTTATCTGATACGGCTTTTTTAACAAAATCGTTGACAAGTAGATCTGTGCGCATTCTTTGGGAAGTACCAAAAACAGTTGCAAGCCTGAGGGTTATAGCAGGTTTTTCTGATTCAAGGAGATGTATCTCTGCTTCGCATTTTGTTTTCCCGTAGAGTGAAATTGGACCGAGAGGAGTTTGCTCTGTGCAAAAAGTTTCCCCGGATTTTGTGCCATACCCCGAATTGGTGTTTGCAAAAATCAGTTTTTGTTGTGGTGAACGGATTCGGTTTATTAGAAATACTGCATCCCTATTTATTGATCTTGCTTCTTGTGGTTTCTCATTGCAAGCGGGCATTCCAACTATTGCTGCTAAAGGTATGATAACATCAAACTT
>CEPX01415025.1_pt1 | contig 10937 bp, 11 predicted proteins | sample 361361 | NCBI WGS metagenome assembly CEPX01 (sample SAMEA2619974, study PRJEB7988) | marine metagenome | biome: marine biome (ENVO:00000447); feature: mesopelagic zone (ENVO:00000213) & marine oxygen minimum zone (ENVO:01000065); material: "saline water (ENVO:00002010), including plankton...
TGCAAAACTTTAGAGTTTCCGATTGAGGCTGAAGAAAAATTCAGGCAGAAATTTTTAGAGGAAAAAAAATGACTGAAAATGAAGAAATAGGAACTGTAATTTCTACTCCTGAAGGGCCTTCTCCTAGTTCTTTGGATTTTGTTGTTTACTCAGGAACTTTACACAGAGGAATGTTTATTGAGTTGGATTACAAAGAAGGAACTCTTGTAGCGCTAGTCACGGATGTTGTTAAAACAAACCGTTATTTTGAAAGAGTTGAATCAGTTAAAGAATTTGAGAGTTCAGGCACAAAACTTTTCGAACAGTTTCCAACTCATGAATGGGAATTCCTTTTAGCAAAAACAAAACCTTTAGGGATTTATAATAAAGGAATGATTAAGCGTTCTTCTTTTCCTCCTTCTCCGGGAACTAAAGTAAGGGTTGCTACAAAAGAAATTCTCGAAAAGTTTTTAGGTTTAGATTTAGAAAAAGGTTTGATGTTAGGAAATATAGAACATCACGATGTTTCAGTAAAATTAAACCTGTCAAGGCTTTTTCAAAAACATTTAGCTATTTTAGCAATGAGCGGAGCTGGAAAAAGTTATGCAATTTCTGTTTTACTTGAGGAACTTTTGGAAAGAAAAAAAGAGGATGGAAGACTTGCTGTTCTTCTTATGGATGCTCATGGAGAGTACAGGAATTTTGCTGAACCAGTTAAAGGTTCAGAGTTTAAGGATTTTTCTTCCAAAACAAAGTTTGTAAAAGCATCTGAAATAAGCATTGGGGTTTCTAAACTTTCGGCAGGATCTATTGCGGCAATGGTTCCTTCAATGTCAGGACCGCAAAAAAGAGATCTTGATAAAGTTTTTATGAGATTAAGAAGTGAAATGAAAGATGGGTTGGGTCCTTTTGATTTTAATGCTATAAAATCTGAAATAATGAAAGATTCTGAGATTAAAGAAGCAACAAAACAAGCCTTAATAGGTTGGATTGTTTCCTTAGAACAGTTGAACCTTTTTGGAAAAACAGATAACCCAAGCATTAATGATTTGGTCAGGCCAGGGGAATTAACAATTATTGATTTGAGTGATGTTGTTGATCTGAAGAAGAAACAAATTATTGTTTCTTATTTTGCAAGAAAACTTTTCAATGAAAGGCGTAACAAACGCATTTCTCCTTTCACAATGGTTGTGGAAGAAGCGCATCAATTCTGTCCTGAGGGGGCTTCCAGAGAAGCTGCAATCAGCAGAAGCATTATAGAAACAATTGCAAGAGAAGGAAGAAAGTTTGGAGCTTCAATTTGTTTAATTTCCCAAAGGCCAATTAATCTTTCAACAACTGCTTTGTCTCAATGCAACACCCACTTAATTCTAAGAGTAACTAATCCTTATGATCTGAAACATATTGGGGAAACAAGTGAAGGTCTTGATTCAAGAAGCACTGATATGATAACCTCTTTGAGAACCGGGGAAGCATTAATGGTTGGGGAAGCAGTCAATTATCCTGTTTTTTTTAAGGTTAGAAAAAGACTTTCTCAGCCTTCTATGCACGAGAAAACTCTGGAAGAGGCTTCTGTTGAGTTTGAGGAAGTAAAGGAAGCTTCTCAAAAGGACATTGAGGATTTACTCTGATTCTTTTTAAAAAGACAATTATTATTAACTAATTCTTCGTTTTTTTTGCATGCCTTTAGAATCAATTCTTTTATTTATTGTAGGGACTATTTTACTGATTAAATCTGCTGATTTTTTGGTGGATGCTGCCGCAAAAATAGCAAAACTTTTAGGAGTAAGCGATTTAGTAATCGGTCTTACAATTGTTTCTATTGGAACTTCACTTCCTGAAATTGCTTCGGCTATTTTTGCTGCTTTTTCCGGAGAACCAAGCCTTGCTATTGGAACTGTAATAGGTTCCAACATTTCTAACATTGCACTTATTCTTGGAATAACAATTTTTATTGCAGGAACAATTAAGGTTGATAAGAAAGCTCTTGAAAAAGATCTTTTCATAATGCTCATGGTTTCTGTTTTATTCTTTTATTTTTCTTTAGATGGTTTAATTTCTTCATTGGAAGGAGCAATCCTAGTTGTTTTGTTTGTTCTTTATATGATGTTCCTGTTTGGTTTTATGAAACGCTTTGAAAAAATATTCTCATATGATCGTTTCTTGAAACAATTTTTTGGAACTGAGAAGTTTTCTGTTTTTAATCTTAAAACTTATTTCAAAATAATGCAGGCCGGAATTGATCCTTCCACTTATAGAAGACTTCTTGGTTTTGATGGAAAGCAGTTCACGGAAAAAATCGGAACCAGGATTGATAAAGGAGAAAAAGCCGAGGCAAAAAAACTTTTCGGTAAAGAATTCTTTTCATCACTTATTAATCAATTGATTATTTTAGTTATAAGTGCTTTGGGAGTTGTTTATGGTGCTCAGATACTGATTGAGGGAGCAATAGGTTTAGCTTCTTTTTTTGATATTCCGAGTTCTGTAATAGGTTTGTTTTTAGTCGCTATTGGAACTTCACTTCCTGAATTAGGTGTGACAATTTCCTCAGCCAGAAAAGGCTACTTTGATATTTTAATAGGGAATATTATCGGTTCCAACATTGCAAATATACTCTTGGTTATTGGCACCACTTCTGTTATTTCAGCTTTGAGTTTTTCTTTTGCAGAAATTTTTATGCCTATGTTTTTTATGCTTACAATTTCCTTAGTTCTTGGGTTTTCAATCCACAGGAATTATGACATCAATAAAGCAGAAGCTCTTCTGTTTATGGTCTTATATGCTGCTTTTGCATATATTACTTATATTAGCATTATGTAGTTCGCACCGGCAATGCACGCCTCAGAAAAACCAAGGTTTTTCCGAGACCTTTTCCTTTTTTGAATCTTTAATTTATAACCCATTGTGAGCAATGGGTTGGACGTTAGCGTACCACACAGCCGCAACTGTGTCGCACCGGCAACACACCCCTTGAAAATGCTTTTTAAAGCAGAATCAAAAGTTTTAGTATGCTCCATAATACGCGATTATTCCTGAGCAGGGTTAACTATGTTCCTGAAAAAAGACAGATCACTGTAGAGTTCTCAAAGAAAAACCAGAAGGCTTCAAAAAAATATTCATTTTTTCCAAAAATGCATCTTTCACTGAAAAAAATTCCCAAAGAACATTTAATCGAGGCTTTAGGAGATTATGATATAAGAAAACTAAAAATGGATTTTAAGGAAAACACAGTTACTATTTTTGCAGCAACATTTTCAGACCTGAAAAAAGTTAATAATCTTCTGAATAATTTTTTTAATTTCCGTTCAAATTTAATAGAGCCAGAAAGACAGTTTTTGTTAGAAAAAAATTGGAGTTATTTTGATTCTTTCGATTTTTCAGATTCAGAGCCTGAACAAATTTACACAACTGAATTTCCTGATGCTTCAATGGATTTTCTTTCAGATTCTTTCAAAGAAACTATAGCGTCCTTATTGCTGAATAATAAATCTCTTGCCAAAGAAACAATTAACAAAATTGTTTTTTCCAAGTTGTTGAGAATTCCTTTAATAGGAAGAGAAGAAGATAAATCTCTGGAAGAAATTTTTATTGAAAACATTTTTTTCCTTAGTGGAAAACCAATTTCTATCGGAAAGTCTGGAAACAAATCTTATTTCAGATCAATTCATAAAAAATCAGTTATTGATTTTTCAAAAATGGTTTCAGTAATGGCTTCAAAGCCTTTTAATAATCTTGGTTTTGAAACCATTAATTGCAGTTGTTGTAAACCTTGGGATAAGGAAGCAAAAAACATTCTGCCTTCTTCTTTGGTTAAGGTTAATTTTCTGAGAGAAGCTTTTTACTTTGACTCTGTTTCAAGTAACTGGGCTGAAGCGTATCATTTTTCTAATGAGGAAATGCAGACGCGTGAAAAAAGAAAAAAAGAATATTTTTTGGATTTTTATCCTTCAGGCCCGTTTTCAAGAAACGCTTCTGCAAACATCATTTTGGCTGATGCATTAAAACTTGAACAGAAAGGTTTGGTTAGAATAGTTTCTCAGGAAAATCCTTCCTGGTTTTGTCTGAAAAATGAAAGTGCTTTTTCTTTGGAAGTTAATCGTTTGTATGAAGCTTTGCTTACTCTGGATTCGGTTGTTGAGAATGAGAGTAGTTCTGTTGTTGCTTCTGATGGTTTATTTTTCTCTCAATCCCTTGAATCTAGTCCTGGCTATCATTACAGAAAAATTTTGAATAAAACAATCTCAAGACTTTTGGCTTCCTTCCCTAGATTACTTACAAATTCCTCTGGAAGGTTTTTCGATAAGAATTTTGCAATTGCTTTGGAAGCTATTAATAGTCTTATTTTGAAGGATTTTGAGGAAATTGCCCAGAATTCTAAAACAAGGGTTACTTTTAAGGATTCTAGTGCTTTGGTTGATTCTTCTTCTTTTATGTCAGCTTCTAAAGAGTTCAGAGAGCTTTATAGAGTTGATAAACGCTTGTTGAGCTTCTCTAAGAGCTTTTGAATCAGGTTTTTAATCCTTTGCGTGGAGAAAATAGTAGTAAATCCTGATTTTAAGTGATTTTATATGAGTGATTTGACAAGATTTGAGGTAACTCGTCTTATAAGTGCTAGGGCATTACAGCTTTCGCTAGGTGCTCCCGGAATGATCAAGGCGTCAAAAGAAGCCAGCATGATTGATATTGCTAAGGAAGAATTTGATAAGAAAGTTATTCCTATTTCAGTTTTAAGAGAATTTCCTGATGGAAGTATTGAAAAAATTGAGGCGAATTAGATTGGGTAAAGCAGTTCCTCAGAACATTAAAAGTAAGGCAAATATACTTTTACAAACTTATCCTAACGATATGCCAAGTGATTTTGATTCTATTAAAAAATTTGTTGATTCTTTTGAAATGCCAATGAGTAAATCACAGAGAAATCTTGTTGCTGGTTTTTTAACCAGAAAAAAGTCTCAATCAAAAACCTAGTGCTTTTGTAGGTGCATCTTTTTCTTTTTCTCTTTCTAAAGAGTATAATTTTCCTGATGCTGCATTTTCCATTTCCTTGTCATGAGTGATAATAAAAATTTGTTCAATCAGTTCCGGCAAATGATTCCTCATTGTATCGCTTAATTCTTTAACTGCATTTATATCTAAATTATGTGTTGGTTCATCCAGAATAATCCACCCAAGATTTTGAGTTAATACAAGTGAGATTGCAATTCTTAGTGTTATTGCTGCGGAACTTCTTTCTCCTCCTGAAAGTATTCCCTCTACTCTTGCCCATTGTTCATTTCTTTGTTTAACCATAACCTCATAGCTTCCGTCTTCCACAATTATTTTTACATTCAAAAAATCTTTGTAAGGATAAATTCTCGGCCAAATTTCTTCCATTGCCTGATTAACTGTTTCTACCATCATGTTTCTTAGTTCTCCCTGCGTGGATTTTAATGCGGAAGTAAAGATTGCCAGTTTTTCCGTTGTTCTTTCGTTTTCTTTAATCTGAATTCCAAGTGCCTTAATCTGATGTTCTGTTTCCTTTATTCTTTTCACACTTTCAGTAAGTTCTTTCAATAATTCTTTTCCGCTTGAAATCTCCGTTCTTAATTCAGCATTCTTTTCTTTTAACCCTAAAAACTCTTTTTCGTGCTTCTCGTGTTCTTTTTCATCAAATCCTGTCTTTTTCATCATTTCCCTTACTTTTTCCATTTCTTTCTCAAGGTCGTTTTTTTGTTTTTCCTTTTCACTTAATTCTGAAGCTATCTCTTTTAACCTTTCAAGTTCATTAATTTCCTTTTCAATAACCTCGTTTTTTTCTCCTATTTTTCCAACTTCTTCATCTCGTTTCTCTAAATCTTTTGTTTCTTTTTCTAAATGTAAACTGAGTTCTTTTGTTTTCTCGTGAATTTTTTCTTCTTCCTCTTTAAGCTCTTCCTCAAGCTTTTTCTTATCATGTTCACTTAAGGGCCTTTTGCAAATTGGACAATCAGAATCAAGTTTTTGTGCATCAGAAACACTTTTTGAATTGGAATTAAGCAAGTTATTTTGAACAGCTATTTCTTCTTTAATTTTAGAAACCTTTCCTTCAATTATCCCGATTTCCTTTTCTATTTTTTCAGTTTCTTTCTCACCCCTATCCAGAATTTTCTTATTTTCCTTTATTTTCCCTTCAAGTTCTTCAGGTTTTGTTCCTTTCAATTTTTCTCTGTTCGTTTTCAGCTGCTCCGTTAGAGCTTCTGTTTTTGCTTTGCTTTGAATCTCAAGTTCTTTCAGGAATTTGTTTTCCTTTTCTTTTTCCTCCAGTTGCTTAAGTATTTTTTCTTTTTCATTGATGTGTTTTTCCAGTTCAGAATTTTCCTTTTCCTTATCATTCAAGGTTTTTTCCTTTTCACTAATCCGTTTTTCATAATTTTCAAGTTCATTCGGATCGCTTTTGTTTTTTTGTTCATGTAAAAACTTTTTCCTATCATCAATCGTGCGTTTGAGTCTGTTTGTAAGTGTAACAGAATTAGTTCTTACTTTTTCATATTTATCTAATCCTAATAATTCATCAAATTTTTCTTTTCTTTGTGCAGGACTCAATTTCAAAAAAAAGTCAATCTGATTCTGTTCCGAATAAATTGCTCTGCTGAATAGTTCGTAAGAAACTTCTAGTATTTCCTCGATTTTTTTTGTTGTTTCAGTTGTTTTTGGCCCTGCTATTATTTTTCCGGCTTCTCTTAAAGTTCCTTCATTAATTCCCTTTCTTTTTACAATTCTCTCAACTGAATATTCTTTATCATTATAATCAAACCCAAGTGTTATTTTTGCTGTTTCCTGTTTGTTTGGTTTTGCCATTATGGTTTCTTCAAGATTAACCTTGCGCGTAGCTAATGTAGGAAACGTGCCATAAAGCGCAAAAGAAATAGCATCCATTATAGAGCTCTTTCCGGAACCCATTTTTCCCACAATTACATTAGTGCCTTTGGAAAAATCAAGTTCTGTATTATAATGGGTTTTCCAATTTTCCAGTTTAATGGTTTTTATCATTAAAATAATTAGAGTCTAAAAACAGTTTTAAGACTATTATAAAAGAGTCATTCCGATTTGTTCTACTTCTTCAATGGTAGCCATTTCTTCTAGTTCTTTAGTGGCTTTTTCCATTGCATTTTCTTCTTTCTCGTTCACAATTACGCCTACTTTAAGAATAACAATTCCAAACCCAATTGGATCATCTTTTATGTCTTTAACTTCTCCAGATTTAAGGGTCTGAATTTCTTTTTTTGTTTCCTCTAATTTTTCCATGTCCTTAGGAGTAACTTTGTATATGATAAAACTCTTGTCAGGCATTAGTATCACTTATGGTCCGGTGAATTCGCATTCAGGACATTTATAATCAAGGCTTCTTGTACGGGCTTCCATGCTTCTGGTTAGTCTTTCCCCGCAATTTGGACACTTGAATTCAACAAAATCGTCAGTAACGAGCTTGTTTGTTGTTACGCATGTTTTCATACTACTATTCTCTAATTAGTTAGCTTTAAAAAGGTTGATTTAGGGTTTTCGCATCGGCAATGATGTCTCGAAAGTATTTAAAGCAAATATATTTATACATTCATAGAGGTATAATTGTGAGTATGACGATTAATGATTCTTTCAAAACATACGAATTCTATGCAAATGCTGATTTATCTAAATATGCGGGTCAATGGGTCGCAATAGTGGATAATAAGGTTGTGGCACATGGAAAGAATGTCAAGAAAATATTGAAAGAAGCAGAGAAAGAAGCCCCTAAAGCCATTCCGTTTATAGCAAAAGTGCCTCTTAGAGATATTCTTCTCTGGTAATGTGCATGTCTTTTAACTTTAAATATAGAAAAGAAAAATTTGAAGGAAAAACCAGATATTTTCCAAAAGTTGTTATAAGTCTTTACAATAAAGGCATCAAATTCGATTACCCTGCATTAATTGATTCTGGAGCAACAGATATTTTTATTCCAAAACAGATTGCTGAAGCTCTTGATCTTGATTTTAAGGAAGAAGATATTGCCAGCAGTTGGAATGGTGATTTTAAGGTTTGGAGTTCTAATATAGGAGTTATTTTGGGAAAAGGAAGTCAGACTTTTAGAAGAGTTTTACCGTGCCTTATTCCAGATAGTGAAAATCCCAATCAGGAAGTAATTTTAGGAAGAGTATTATTCAAATTCTTTGAGGTTACATTCAACGAACAAAAAAGAATCACAAAGCTTAAAAAAATACAGTAAATCAATTTTTTCAAAAATATTACTTTTAAGCAGAGGAAACAAATATTAAATAACGAACTAGACCTTAATATGTTCTATTCAAAGGGCCTGTAGCGTAATGGATAACGCAGTTGCCTTCGGAGCAAAAGATTGGGGGTTCGAGTCCCTCCAGGCCCTTAACCTTTTTCTTTTAGTTTTTTCCTTTCCTTCATTGTTTCTTCAAAATTCACTGGTGGTTGTGGTGGACGATCCGGCCAATCTTTTCTAGCAGGTTCAACAAAATTTCTCTGTAAAAAATCGGATGTCTTTTTCAAAATTTTATCTCCTTTTTTTGTTCTTGTTCAGTCTAATCTTCTTTGATCAATTAATTCCCTTAGATTGTGAACTTTATTTCTAATTCCAAAGCCTCTTTCAAGAAACTTAAATCTTGGAAATCTCATCAGTATTCCTCGAATTCTTCTTTTCCTTTCAGATAGGTTGAGAACCATGCTTTGAATTCCTTGTTTTTCCTATATTTTTCAAGCACTTCTTTATCACTCAAAACTTTTGCTTTTTTATTAAGTGCTTTTCTGATCCCTGCTTTTTCACTCTTCTTAAGTTTCTTCAAAATTTCTTTCAAATACTCCGTTGCTTGATCATGTTCTCTTTCTATTTCCACAACCCATCTTCCTTTCTCAATTCTCGGGCCACTAAGTGCTTTCTTATGCGTTTTCAGGAACTGTTCTGAATGCTCTTCACTAGTAACCCAAGGCCCTGTTCTTTTCTGGGCTTTTTCCAATTTATTCGCTTCCAGATCAAAAACAAGAATAATTTCCTTTTCCTCATCACTCCAAGCAGCGTTCCTTAAAAGCTCAAAATCTTTTTCCCCCAAAGCAGAAACAATTTTTTTCCCTAATCTTCTTATCTGCCCCCATAAAATATCTGAAAGTTCCTTTGCAGGATAACCTATCTGAACAATAATAAGCCCTTCTTTCTCAACAAGTTTTTTTGCTTTTCCCGAATCGAGAGTTTTTGTTTTTGCTCCGAAGAAAAATTTTGAAGAAGGTTTTTTCAAAAAAGCCCTTGTTGCAGCAACTATTCTTGCGTATTGATTAACACTTAATGCCGCTGCAACGTTCCTTTTAGAATCAACAGGATCAACTATAATCAAAGAAGAATCAAATTTCTTCAAAGCTTCTTTTTTGTTAAGTTGTTTTTCAATATCTATTATTTCATGTTCCTGCCATTTGGTCATTGCTTGTATTGTTTTCTTAAAAGAACCATAATTAACAATCAATAATTCAGTTACATATCCCGGAACCGAACTCACTTTCAAATCAGCACCATAAGCTTTTATTCCTTTCAAAAACTGTTTAAGCAACCTAACCTCATTGCATAATTCAGGAGTTAATTTTTTTTGCAAATATTTATTATGAAAGCTTGTTCTATCAACTGCACTCCGTAATTTTTGTGTGTCTTCTATTGAATATGCAGGAACTATTTCCACATCAAATCCTTTAATCACACCGCGGATATAAGGGTGTTCGGAATAAGCTTTTTCCCATTTGTGACCACGGAACACATTTTTACCAATTCTAAGCCCTTCTTTTTCAAATTCTTCTCTTGAAATTTTTTCAGGAAAAAACACAAAAATATCAAGATCGTTATCTCCGCGTAAATGCGTGTTTCTTGCATTACTTCCCACTAATTCTACGCCAATATGTTTTCCTTTGATTTTTGTTATTTTTTTTATTATTTCAGTTGCCAGTGCCTCTTGTTTAATCCTCTCAGTTTTTGAGGGAGTAATTCTTTTGATTACAGTGTTTAATATCTTGTTCATCCTAACCACGGTTACGTTTTATATAGTATAAATCTGTACTATAAATAGCTATTCTAAGTGGTTTTAATGGCATTTCAGTTTGCGGAAAAGAAAGGAAACAAGATTGATTCTTATGGTCAGACGGTTATCTATGAAGGGTTCCCTTTTTTCTTTTATGATGTAAAAGAACCAAGTTTTAATGAGGAAGAAAATATTATGAATGAATCCCTGACCAACCTTATTACTGGTCGTTGGAGTTTTGATGAGGTTCAGGGGCAGTTAGAAAAGCTGTTTTCAAAGCAGTTTATGGAACAGTTCAGGGAAAAAATCATCAAGCCAGTAACTTACAGTGATGCTTTGGAATATTTACTGCCAACCGATGATTATAATACTCTAAAATTGACTCTTATAACTTTATTCAAGGAATTTTTGCCGAGTGTAAAAAACCATTCATTATTAGCAGATAAAATCCTCGGGGACTCGATTGGTTATGGGAAAATAAACTCTTTTGTTTTGGATGAAAGTTTAGAAGAGGTAATGGTTAATGGTTATGATAAGAGTGTTTTTGTTTTTCACAAAAAGTATGGCCACTGTAAAACTAATGTAGATTTTGTTAACAAAAAATCTCTTGATTCTTTGTTGCAAAAAGTTGCTCACACTGTAGGAAAAAATTTTGATGCTGACACTCCTTTATTGGATGCACGCCTTCCTGATGGTAACAGGGCTAATGCCACATTTCCTTATGTAACTCCGTTTGGTCCAAGTCTTACAATCAGAAAGTTTTCCAGTGTTCCTCTTAGTATTATTGATTTAATTGCTAACAATACTGTTTCAAGTGAGCTTGCAGCATTTCTTTGGGTTATGGTTGAGGGAATGGGTGTTGAGCCAATGAACATTATTATTACTGGGGGGTCGGGTTCCGGAAAAACAACAACCCTGAATGCATTGACTGCTTTTGTAAGG
>CEPX01022970.1_pt1 | contig 10934 bp, 11 predicted proteins | sample 361361 | NCBI WGS metagenome assembly CEPX01 (sample SAMEA2619974, study PRJEB7988) | marine metagenome | biome: marine biome (ENVO:00000447); feature: mesopelagic zone (ENVO:00000213) & marine oxygen minimum zone (ENVO:01000065); material: "saline water (ENVO:00002010), including plankton...
AAAGATGGAAGAAGAATTACAATGGTATCAAAAGGAACTAAACCTGAACCCGCTAAGTTGGCGAAAGAAAAAGAAAAAGTGAGGGCTATGTCATGGAGCGAGATTTTAGCCAAGATTAATCATTATGTAAATATATATGGTAAACTCCCAGGGAATTAAATATAGTGAAAGAATTTATAGACATTTATTTGCAAGCCGGGGCCGCAGGTCTGGTTTGTGTTCTGTTTGCTTTTATGATTATGAATTTGATTCGCAGTCAGAGAGAACAGACCGATGATTTGGACTCGATTAAAAAAGATATTACAAAATTAACTACCGAAATGAGCAACTCTCAAAGCATAGTAATTAAACTCGTTGACAGGATGAACGTATCAGATAACCAGAGAGAAAAGTTTAACATAGATATTATCAAAGAAATTAATGACCTCAGTGATGTTATGATGGAGGTTAAGGGTAGCGTGAGCAGAATCAATGGCAAATAATTCAACAGATTTATACAGGGCGGAAACCACTGCTAAACTTGTAAAATTAGAAGAAAGACAGATAAGTATATTTAAATCATTACAAAGAATAGAAAAGAATTTAGAGAAGATGAATGGTCAGGTAAGTGATAATGCAACTAATATAACTAAAATCACTACCGTCGGAGCCGTTGGTATTCTTATCGTACCGTTAATAGTATCACTAATAATGAGGTTAATATAATGGAATGGTTAAATTGGTCAAACTTTGCCTATGCTATGGTTCTGGTATTCGGAATCTGGGGAACAATGGCCGCTACGAAGTATCGGATTTTATTCAAGGAATTAAAAGATGTAGCGCAGAAATATCATGAGGCAAGCAAAGACGGTGAAATTACAGAGAAAGAAAAGGAACAGATTGCTAAGGAATGTATGGATGTTATCAGCAGTCTTGTTCGTCTCATGTGGAGATTCTAAATTGGTAGACCAAAAACAAATGCGAGGTATTATTAACGATATCCTTCAGAGGATAGACTTGAATAATAAAGGTGCGCTTGAATTGGTTTATAATACCGGACTTGTGGAGAGTAAATACGTCTACTTAAAACAAATTAAAGGGCCAGCAAGGGGGTTTCTACAATGCGAGCCTTGGGTGGCGGTAGATATTTGTGAAAATTATCTTAAGTATAGGGAAGATTTAATGAAAAAAGTAGCAGAGGCTTGCTTACTTGACTGGCGTTATTTCCTTGAACCGAAAGAGGTAGACTGGAGATTTATTCTAACAACGAACCTTGCGGCCCAAATTGCTATCTGTAGATTGCACTACAGAAGGGTTCCAAAGAAACTCCCTACTACCCTGGAGGAGCAAGCCATCTACTGGAAAGAATACTACAACACTGCAAAAGGAGCCGGAACTCCTGCCAAGTTTTTAGAAATTGTTAAAAAATATGGATAGAACATGAGTACATACGAAACAACCTACTGCAATACCACTACAGACTTATTATTTATCGAGCCTTATTTAGGCCAATATGACCATAAAAGGGTCTTACCTAGCAACTGGACTGCCGCATCTAGTTCGCTATATTATTTGTACGATTCTGGATATGTTTCGCAATTATACAAAGACGGTGCTGAAATGACTTCCGTATCAGATGTCGCTAATGCCGACAATGAATTCCTTTATGATTCTGCGGCCGATTTACTCAGTTACTATTTGGCAAGCACATCAGCATCGGCACTTAATTCTTCTGTCTTTGAGGCCAGTACCGACTGGGCTACTCTTAAATCTGAGGCGGTTAAGCGTGCCAGCGACTTCATCCGAACATACCTACCCTTTCCGATATACCCGAATAAGGGAGTTGGCACAGCCGATGCTAGCGGTAATAATTTTCCCGAAATCATAGTGAGAAGTACGGCCACGATGGCGATTGAATCCCTAATAAGACCGTATGACCCTGAGAAAGCGGATTTAATCAAGTCTAATGCTATTAACGATAATGGTACTGGTTGGCTAGATATGCTTAGAACGGGCCAAATCAGCCTATATTCGAGCGAAAGCGAGTCAAGGCATAGGGGTATACTCAGGGAGGTTTCCATCAACGCTAACACGACCGGAGCAATAGTAGATGTGAGAGGCAGGCCATCTACTTCGTTTGATATTATTAAAATAATTGTTACCGCAGGGGGAACGGTCACAGCCGGGAGTGCAAATACAAGCGTGAAATTCAGTTCATATGTTAGAAGTGAGGATGGTTTGAAGATTCAAGCCAAAACCCAAACGGAAGCAATAGATTGCTACTGGCAGGACGTAGGTCACAATATGGAGGTCAGGTTTTCTCCAGGGGTATTTACCACTAACGACGAATGGGAACTTGAAGTTAGTGGCAGTTTAGACCAAAGATTTACCCCGGTTAAAAGTATTTCAATGTCGGCACATTAATGGCTATAACATTTACAAATACTATTTATGATGATATAATGGAAAACCTCGCTACGGTTATGAATGATGAGTTCAGTATTCCGGTGTATTATGATTCACATAAGGGGAACCATTCTTTCCTGCTTACCCCAGACTCAGATGACTTTGTGGAACAATTAAGCACCGGGATTCATCGGTCTTTTAATATCAACGTAGAGTATGAATTGAAGCAGGGGGGCCAATATAATAAAAATACTTTTAAGCAAATTAGTAATGTGATGGAGCGGTTTCGCAGATTAATCTACAATAATAATTCATACGAGAACGGTGCTAAATGGTTTGATGCTCGTATTGAATCAGTAGAATATGAGCGGGATGAAGATGACCCGGCATTGCTAAGAGCAACGGCGGTCTTTAACTGTCAAAACATAGAGGTGATTTAAATGAAAATCAAAGGAAAACCAAATAAGATATACAGGGTAAATCCTAACTCTGTATTATGCAGTCCAGATCAATTTAATAAATTGAAAGAAGGTAAGACTGTAGATGTGGCTGAAGATGCCGCAGAACAACTGCTTAACATGGGAGTTGTTGAGAAAGGAAAAACAACAAAAAAGAAGGAGGCTAAATAATGGCCGATACACGAGTAGTCCCCGTTAGCAGTGTTAAGTATGGACTGAAAGCGGAGACGTCATTTGGAGTGGGGTTAGACAGCTCCGGGGCTGATGGGACGGCGTATTTAACGCAACCCGTTGTTCAGGTGCAGAAACCCACATTTAACATACTGAGAGAATCTCGATTGATTAGTGGGCGTGGGAGCGTTAAGAATGCTGCAGATACTGTGGTTAACACCCGAGGGGGTACGGTAACGATGCCCTTTGATATGCTGGCAACACCCCGGACCTTAGCTCAACACATGTTATTAGTTGGACAGGAAAACGGACAATCCGGTTCAATAGTTCATGAAATGGAAATTGACGGGAGTAGTAATAACGATTCAATCGGGGGGACAATCTCAAGTGGATTACCTCATAGCTGTAACCTGGCGTATTATCCGGGGGCCGCTAGCGAGGGGATTAAGATGTGTGGAGTGGTCTGCTCTGACCTTACCCTAACTGGCGATGTAGCCGCAAATAACGGGCTACTCTCCATTAGCGGTAATTACTTTAGCGGATTTTCTACGAAGGATATTGCTACATCAACTGCATTGGAGGTTGACTTCACTGTTGCTAATTGGGCTGCTGCTGAAACTACATACTTCAATGTCCTTGATTGCGATACGAGAACCTTAGACGCAGATGACCGTACGATATTGACTTTTATCATGAAATCGTTTGCTTTCAATATCTCTAACGGGGTTAATAGGATTGGATTTGATACCAATGGAAATGCTGAGGCTTATGCCTTTCCTGAATACGCCGTTACCGGGAGTCTGGTAATTAAATACGATAATCAATTTAATTACCTTGCTACTAATAACGTGATTCAGGATTTTCTTGACGGAGATACATTGTCGCTGAATATTATATGCGGCGACTCTGCCCCAAATGCTGAAGGCGAATTGGAGATCGATGCTGAAATCCAGTACACAGGAGACCCTGGACAGGATTTGAGTGAAAGCGGAATATTCCACACCCTGGAATTTGAATGTGTTCAGAATGGATCAACCGAAGCGTTCAAAATATCATCATTCAAGAACGAAGCTGTAACTGCTTGGTAAATAAAATAGGGAGGAAATTATGGTAGTCAATACTAAACACGGAGAGTTTGAGTGCAAGGATATCACCAGGAAAGAACGGCGGAAAATATACAGGCGGGTGAAAGAAGTTTTTGACGAGCAGAAACTTGAGGATATCCATGACCTAGCTGATGAGTTTGTATTAATTGCCTTTGGGACTGAAGAAAAGGCTGACGAAGTCTTAGGGGAGTTATCGGCCGTCCAGGAGGACGAAGTCCTTATGGAAATAATCAACTCATATATGGGGTTTAGCAACCCTTCTGGTCATGGGGGCTGAGTTTTGCAGTCTGGTGCTATTCCTTAGGAGAACCCGGCTCTGGATTGCCCGTCCTCCCTTATAAGGCTCAGTCCCCTTTTTCGGCAGAAAGAAAATGGTATGAAAGTGAACAGGATATAATTGATGACATAGTTAAATTAGTTAATCACCCGAAACATGAGAAATTCGGAGTAGGGCAAACCTTATATTTTAATGTTCCCCTGTTCTGTGATTATCAAAGAATTTGCAAGGAGTGGCACCGAGAAATGATAAGCGATTATTATTTAATCAAGAACTTTAACATCCCGCTGGGGCAAGACCTAGATAGCCTTAACGCTTGGCAATCTGACTGTTTTATTCTTATTGAAAATGAACTAACAAACATAAAACTATTCCAACAAACTAAAAATGCCTAAAAATGTAATACTTAAAATCTCTCAAAAGGGGGCAAGAAAAACTGTAAAGGCATTAAAATCCGTTGCTGGTGGTCTCACTAGTATAGGGAAAAAGGCCGCTCTAGTCTCTGGCGGATTAGGGATATTATCAGTAAAACTAGCCGGTGATTTCCAGAAATCTTTGCTTGAGGTGACCACCTTAATGACAAAGGTTAATGACAGAACCCTGCCCAATATGAGCTATGAACTACGAAATGTTGCGGCATCTTCAGGGCTTGCTTTAAAATCTATTTCAAAAGCCAAGTATGATATTGTCTCAGCCGGTTTTTCAAGTGCCGCTGATTCTGCTAAAGTCTTAGCCGCTAGTGCCAAGTTAGCGGTCGGGGGCGTAACTACCGCAGCAAGTGCGGCTGACTTACTAACTACGGCCCTGAATGCTTATGGGAAAACATCAGAAGAAGTAACAAATGTAAGTGATACTCTATTCACTACGGTAAGACTTGGTAAAACTACAATGAATGAATTAGCCGCATCGTTGGGGCAGGTTCTCCCATTTAGTAAAGCAATGAACTTAAGTCTCAAAGATGTAGGCGCATCAATGGCTGTTCTTACCGCATCTGGAATAAATACGGCAGAGGCAACTACGGCTCTTAGAAGTGCAATAATTCAATTAAATGCTCCATCTAAAGGGGCAAAGGACGCAATGAACGAGGCCGGGATTTCTGTTAGGAGATTTGAAGATGGAACGGTCGATCTGGTTGAGACAATACGGCAATTTCAGGGGCTGGACCCGGAGACTATTAAAAAATATATCCCAAACGTCCGAGCAATAGCGGCCGTTCAAACAATGGCTAATAATTTTGAAAAATTAGAGGATAATGTAAGACAATTTTCTACTGAGACAGCCAACGCATCCCAAACAGCGTTTGAAAAAATGACTACCGCATTCAATACCCAGTTTGCTATGTTAAGAAATAACTCTCAGAATATTATGATTACGATAGGCGATGCAATTATAAAAGTAATCCAGCCAAAGATAGAGGCGGCAAATAAAGAGTTTGAAAAAATTGGTAAAATAGGCTGGGAGAATGTTTCTCAAACTATTTCTGATAATATAGAACCTATATTAGACACGCTGGGTAAAGCGTTCAATATTTTCTTTAATATGATAGATAATAGGCTGGGGCTTTTAAAAATAAAGTTTTTAGATGCCATTAATCCCTTTGTAGACATGAGTGAAAAGATTGGGGTAATGCAAGCAAAATTAAAAATTGAGATGTCGGCGTCTACTGGATTAATCAGTCAGCTTTTTACAAATATGTATAATGATATTGTAGATAAGGCTTGGGTTGCATCAAAGAAACAAGAATTAGCAGCTAAAAAACCAGCTACCGAAGTTAAAGAAAACTTAACTCCCGCATTAAAAGACATTGAGACTTTTGGTGAAAGATTTGAAGCCGGGATGCTTAAGGCAGAAGGCGGGATAATACGGGCTAAGAAGGCAACAAAAGACTGGGAGGAAGACCTCGGGAATCTGATCAAAATGTTAGGGCCGGTATTTGAAAAAGTAAAAGTACCGGGAATGGAAAGAGGAACAAACGAAACTTATATTGATTTCTTTACAGGGTTAAATGTTGCTTTTGCTAATACAGGGGAAACGAGTCAAGTGTTCTGGGATAATCTTACTGGAGGAATGCAGAATGGCATGGAGATGTTCGATGGTTACGTAAGTGGAGTTTCTAGCTTGTTTGAAAATATGTATGCGCATAAAAAACAATTACTAGATAATGACATGAATGCTGAAATCAAAAGTTCACAAGCATCTTTTGAGCGTCGGAAAAAGGAAATCATCAATTCAAATACAGTGGGTGGAAAATTAACAGAGGATGGCCAGAAAAAGTTACAAGAATTAGAAACGGGCCATAATAGTGCAATTAATAATATAAAGGAAGAATTTAGGCAGAAGGAAATTGAGGCACAGAAAAAACTAAAACCTATAAAATATGCTCAAGCAGTTTCCGATACCGCATCGGCTGTTATTGGGGCATTAGGTAACAAACCATGGACTCCGCTTAACTTTGCCCTTGCTGGAGTAGTTGCGGCCGCAGGGGCGGCAGAGATTGCCACGATAGCGGCACAACCATTTGCTCAGGGCGGACTCGTTGGCGGGGTTGGAAATATTGACAGTGTTCCTGCTATTCTTACTCCCGGGGAATTCGTTATGTCAAAACAAGCCGTGCAAAATATCGGTGCACAGAATCTTGCTGATATGAATCAAGGCGGAGGCGGGATAACTCTAAACATAACCGCTCCCCTGGTAGACGAATCAGTGGTTGACCATATTATTCCGGCGATTGAAAAAGCACAGCGGATGAACCTTGCGTGAGCATAACCCTACCAACTACCCTCACCGCTCAAAGTCATAAAGAGAACTGGTTATTTCAGTTATTCAATCAGAATAGTTATCTATCATTTGACGGCACAGATGACTATGTAGATTTAGGGGCAACCACCTCCTCTACCTCTCTATCATTAACAAGTTCAACCGGGGTATCGGTTGCTATGTGGGTCAACTTTCCAGTAGCTGATGATTCAGAGTACATCTTTGATAATAATTTCCCAAGCGATAGCCACTATGCCGGATTTGCCATCCTTAAAGGCGGGGGAAATTTCATGGGTATTTTATGGGGGGACGATACAGGGGAATCTCCATCCGACTACGAAGTGATGGTAGGAAACCATGCTGTTGCCGCTGATACTTGGTACTTTGTGGTTATTACTTCTGATTTTAGCCTAACCCCGGCTAATACTAAGGTTTATACAGCGACTGCCGCCGCAGGGAGCGTGACGGCTAATACAGTTAGCAATCAAGGGACGGCTTCAATAACAACCCCCACCTATACAACTGGAAACGCCTATTTCGGGCGGGGCGGAAAGACTGGATTGTATGGTCAGGTGAAAATTAAAAACTTCGGGGTCTGGAATGAGCAAATAACAGCCGCAGAAGTGACGGCCCTTTATAATTCAGGAACGGTACATAACTTTTCACACGATAAAGGCGATTATACTTCATCTGATAACTTGGTTTCTTATTGGGAATTCAATAGCGGGGGAAGTACCGTTTACGATAAAAAAGGAGTAAATAATGGCACAATTGCGGGGGCTACATTTAGCGATTATCTGGGACTATCATTTTATGACACTACGGTTGATTCAGTTGACTATTATGGGGCGGTCTTAAACAATCCTTCCATTCGTGAATCTATTTCGCTGGAAAAGTTCGAGGCGAAGACATCCAATCTATCACTCAACTGTGCCAACTTTCTTTATTCTGGTGATGACTTTTCTGCCGAAATATTTGGTGGTACAAACGAATATATAAACAGGCCAGTTATAGTCTATTTTCAGCCTAACGATGCCACAGGGATTTCAGATTGTGTTAAAATGTTTACAGGGAGATTATCAGACTTCACTCACGATGATGGTAAAGTGAAATTAAATATAAACGCCACCATGCCATGGGAAGGAGTTGCGATTCCCCAAGATAGGAGTGCTCGGGGGACTTATCATCCTACGGTGTATGGTAACTTCACTATAAACGCATCAACTTACGACACTCCTAATTATGTTGAGCATGCTACACATTTTAAGAAACATCTATTTCCGGTAACCGTAGACTATACCAATCTTCATTATCATTGCCCAGCCCACAAGTCGCTTGATAATTCCACAGCAGGGCAAGAGGCCACGTTGCATTATTACGAAGAAGATATTGACGCCTTTATACCATTAGAGGACGTAAGCGCATCAGCAAGCACGTCCTATATATCATCGACGGGCCACGACGTTTTTACTAAATATAATTTAGTAAGACATTTCAAATTTAAGCCCACAGAAGTTTTTGGAACTCATGGCTGGACTAACCCGTCCTACCTGGTTGATGACACAGACGAAGATGATTCCTCAAGCGGAACCAATACGAAAGCACAGAAAGACATGGATACCGGAATAGTGTCATCAGCATCGACAACCAAGCGCAATGATACAACGTTTACCATACCGAATTTTTCAGACTTACCAGATACGACTTCAACAAATACGCACGGCCTTACCCTAGAGATAAGACATTCGGTAACTGGTTTCTATTCGACAACAAACCAATCGGCTGGTTTATCTTCTCAGTATTATGCGCTATATGACCAGAGTTTCACTGGTAGCGATAGCGCAACAAATCCCACAACAGCAGATGGCGATGTAATCGTAACTGTGACAGTAAGTAATGCCATCGATACAATTGGAGAAATAGATAATTCGCTCACCCCGGAAACGACATCGAGCGAAAATCAAGGTGCTGCATTTTCTACAGATGGTTATCCAGATGGTTTTATTTTGCGGTGGAAAAGATTCGTTCAGACAAATATCGACGGTGGTGGCGGGGATCCATCTATAAGAGGCTATGGGACGCTAAATATATGGGACATCAGATTCAAAGTATCTTTAAAAATCGATAAATCAAATAACTATGCAGATTGGAATAATAGAGTCTCCTCGATTAAGGAATTATATTGCGGTGCCGATGGCTTGGACAATTCATATTCCGGCGGTTCTGGAAATGCCAATACGGGGCTTGAGGCTCATCGGGATTTATTGTTCAGATTTACAGGATATAATGGCAAAGATTCAGAGATTTATAACTGGGACGATACCTTTCCCGCCAATACGGATTCCGGTTCTAATCTAGATGAGAACTTATCAGTGGGTGACACCTCCATTGATGTCAATGATGGTAGTGATTTTCAAGTGAACGATATCATTAAAATAAATGATGAAAAGATGCTTGTCACTAATATCTCAAGCAACACCCTAACGGTTGAAAGGGCATACCTCGGGACAACTGCGGTAGACTCACATGAAGATGGGGATGATATCTATATACTGAAATCAACCGACACTAAAGGGCACAGAGTAGACAGTTCCTGGGGAATAAGATACTGGATAGATAAACCGAAATCATTAGAGAGTATCCTAAAGCAGATTCAGAGGGAATTTTGCTTTATTTCAAAGTTTAGAAATAATGGACATCTGGGATATATTCTAATCAAGGATAAGTATTCATCTACCGATGTTGTGGCCACTCTTTCAAAGGATGATATCGGTAAGGTGAATATTTCCAACACTAGCTTTAGTAATCTAATTACCGATATGACAGTTAATTATGAAAGGCACCCGGCAAAGGGGAAGTATGTAAGTAGCGTTTCAAAGTCATTAGGCGATAAGCGGTCAGCTTATAACCTGGGGCCAAAAGAAAACAAAAAGATATTCAACCTTGATATGTTGATTGACAAAGCAACGGCAGATATGGATGACGATGTAAATGATGGCTTTACATCCTATTATGGAAATATGCTATCTGATGTTAAGGCTGTTGTTTCCTGTGATGTAGTTAATAATTTGAAGGGTTATACATTGGAAACCGGAGACATAGTACAATTCGATTCCTCTAACATGACCGTAGATCCATTCGGATCAACTTGGAGTAAATATTTTATGGTAATAAAAGCAGTTCGGACACTTGGAAAAGTGTCTATTGAATGTAGAGAGGTAGGCTAATGGCGCAGAAATTCTATTATGACTCAGTAGATATACTGGGTTCAACATTAAACGATGGGACCGTTACTTTATCCGGGACTGAGATATTTGCTGATGCCGCATCACTGACAAATGAAGAACGGGCGGTAGATCAATCTATAACTACAGCAATTACAGACTGGGCAGAAAATGATGCGTTACAGTTTGATTTGGGGAGTGCAAAGACAGTTAGCTTTGTAGCAGTATATTTTAATGCCGCTGAGGCGGATACCCTTGTCTTGAGTTATGATGATGCCGCAACCGGGAACTCTCAAGCAGACAATGCAATTACTGCCGACTTTAGCGTAGGGTGGAATGTTACTGAATTTTCACCAGCGTCAAAACGATATTGGTTTATATCAGCAAAAACGGCTGGTGGCCTTGTGGGAATTACAGAGGTTATCCTGGGGGCTTATCTAGAATTTTCTATAAACCCGGATATTGGAATTTCAGAACAGGAGATATTCGGAACAGCAGTAAATCGAAGTGCTGGCGGGGTAGAATATGCCGTGAAAAAACATAATCCGATTTCTAC
>CEPX01145690.1_pt1 | contig 10930 bp, 14 predicted proteins | sample 361361 | NCBI WGS metagenome assembly CEPX01 (sample SAMEA2619974, study PRJEB7988) | marine metagenome | biome: marine biome (ENVO:00000447); feature: mesopelagic zone (ENVO:00000213) & marine oxygen minimum zone (ENVO:01000065); material: "saline water (ENVO:00002010), including plankton...
CGCTTCCAAAATGCGCAACGTACCCATCGCAATTGAATCCACTGTCTCGATAGGAACATCAAAAGAAACGTGGACGTGAGATTGGGCCGCGAGATTATAAAATTCAGTCGGTTTATATTCTTCTAATAATCGATATAGCGTTGTTGGGTCATGGAGAGAATAATACCGCAATTCAAAGTTTGGATTATCATAAATTTCATTTACTCGATCTGTTGTGATCAAACTGGTTCTTCTCTTTAAACCAATAACACGATATCCCTTTTCAAGTAAAAATTCCGCAAGATAGGATCCGTCTTGTCCTGTCACTCCCGTAATCATTGCTATTTTCATAAAACACCCCATGTTGGATTATCCACATACCAGCGTATCGTTTCTTCTAATCCCTCTTCCAAACTTGTTTGTTGTTTCCACCCCATTTTTTGCAATTTTTCCCCACACACTGAGTATCTGAAATCGTTTCCTGGTCTTGTGTCTTTTGGATACTTCAGCTCATATTTTAGTTCTTTTCCCATAATGGAAGCGATCATCTTTGCAAGCGTTAAATTGTCTGTCTCAGCATTCGCGCGAACGTTATATTTCTCACCAACAGTATGCGTTAACATTAAAAATCTCACAGCCTCAGCAACATCTCTAGAAAAAAGATACCGACGACTCGATGACCTTGTACCTTCTTTATCTGAATGGATCACAACCCTTTCGTTATTTTGTAGCTTCTTTATCACTATAGGAATAAATTTCTCGAGGTGCTGTCGTGGGCCGTATGCGTTCATTGTGTGGGTGACAATAACAGGAAGACTGTATGTGTTCGCGTATGCGTTGCATAATTCCTCGGCTGCTGCTTTCGTTGCAGCGTAAGGATTTTTAGCATTGTATCTGTCATTTTCTTTAAATGTAATTCCAGGAGGGGCCGGTCCGAAAACTTCATCAGTGCTGAAATATAAAAATAGTTTTAGCGACTTGCAATACGTCCTTGCGTAATTTAATAAATTGCAAGTGCCTACCACATTATCCATCACAAACTCGAGAGGATATTTTATACTTCGATTTACATGAGATCCTGCGGCGAGGTGTAAAACGTAGTCTATTTTGCCCAGCTTGTGTATGACATGGTCACTTAAGGGTGCTTTGAGATCATGCCAAACTACCTGAGTACGTTTTCGCCACAGCGGATTTTTTGTAATAACGTCGTTTATCCTATCCAGACATCCAGAGGTGTCTAATCGATCAAGCGATATAACATCAAAATCTGTGGTTGCCAATAGATGCTCTATTATCGCATGGCCAATAAACCCTGCACCACCCGTTATTAGAACGGTCTCTTTTTCTTTTTTTATGTTACCCATATAAACAAAATAATATTAGAATTTTAGGAGATGTTTTTGTGTAGACCATCAGTTACACATCGAAGCCACATAGTCGCTACAAATACCTGCACATATCGATAACTGATCGTTAGAATACGATACTGTTTCTGGCATTACGCATATGCACTTATCGTTTAATTCGCTGCCTGGGTATGCCCATATATATCCAGAAGATGTCAATGTATACGCATCCTCCTGATGCCAAAAAACATGCCACTGTTGATTGTCACTTAAAAAATACGAATATGTACTTAAGTCTTTGGCATGAATAAATAGTTTTTCCCTTCGTTGGAGGAACCAAGAAACGTCTAATTGGTGCTCACCAAAATCATGACCCATTATAAATGTGCCAAGATCTTTGCCTTGTCGAACATCGACCTCTGCATAAAATCCTGCTCGTAAAGCTTCGTCGATATAAGCGGGATTATTTTCTAAGGATGATACTGGTCCGTTGATATTTCCTCGATGAGCAATAAAAATCATTTGTAATTTCCGGTTATTATTTTTTCCATTAATTGAACGTTCACATCTCTAAAATTACTGATCTCGTAAACAGCTGCTCCTGTCCCACGGGCTGAGGCTAGACCCGTTACAGAGTCTTCAAATATTATGAAATCCTCAATGGCGCCGCCCAATTGAAGCATTGCCCTAACATAGGGCTCGGCATGAGGTTTTGTATTCTTTACGTCGTTATTCGTTATTAGCGTATCCAAATATTTCATAAAGCCAAGATTGTTTAGTAGCGTCACGGTTGAGGCACGATTTGCGTTTGTTACTACTGCTATTTTTTTATTTTCTTGTCGTAAAAATTCGAACATCTCAATTTTATCTTGATAATCCGCGGGATCTAGCATACTCATCATCTTATTTGTGATTGTTTTTTTTCTTTCATACACAGCATCTACTTTGTTAAGAGTAAAATACCCCTTTTGACAAAGTTTTATGAGCTTATCGCGAGTGGTTATAGTAGACTTAAGAATCGAAATGTCTTCTTGGGCTGTTAGTTTTAGGCTCAAAACCTCCTCAATCGCTGTCAATGTTGCTTTAACTTGTAATTCTGTCGTATCTACAAGCACCCCATCATTGTCAAAAATAAAAGACGTATACACCAAGCTAGTGGTGCTCCAGATAATATTGCAAATCTTCAGGTGTACCTAACCCCCACATTTTATCGACGTATGATACTGTGACGTAACCACCACCATTAATTAATTCATTGTATACTGGACAAACATAGAATTCATTATTAGTTCTTATATCTTTTTCTATCATTTGATCTGCTGCTTTTACGTAATCAGAGCCTTTGGCCCAAAAATAGGCGCCCGCGGTGGCAATATCACTGATTGGAATTTTCTCAGCTACTTCTGTTACTCGACCGGATTCGTCCGTCTTTGCAAAGCTCCACTTTGGGTTCGTTCCATTAAACACCAGAATACAACCATCAATACCAGTTTGTGTTGCGTCCCTCAGAAACGTCATATTATCCCAGTCGAACACATTGTCAGAATTGACAATTAGAAGATGATCATCATTAGTAATATAGTCTCTAGCCAAAAGTGTTGTACACGCAGCGCCATCTGTCATTTTATCTACCAAAACGATTTTGCACCCAGGAGCTATTGACTCCAGAAAATGTCCAAGATCATATTTGTGGTAATGTGTAACTTGCACAACAAAAATGTAGGTTGCATCATACCCAAGATTTTCAACAACAGTCTGTATCATTGGAGTACCACTGACGTCGATTAACGGCTTTGGTAGAGTATATCCTGCTGCCGCAAACCGACTGCCGGCGCCAGCCATTGGAATCAAAATATTCATCTTTATACTCCTCTTACATTTGGATAGTTTTCCTTAAACCATTCGCATGTTAATTGTATACCTTCACTAAGAGGCGTATACGCGGTGTTGGGCCAACCAAAAGAAAGAAAGTGTTGATTAGAGCTTGGCTTTTTAAATTGACCACTTGGTTTTGTAATATCCCAGATTATTTCTCCATCATATTCTAGGCTTTCACAAATCATTTCTACTATATCCTTAATGCTTACCTCATTTGTCATGCCTATGTTCACAGGAGCAGGCGAATCGTAATTTTCTAATAAAAAAAGTAATGCGATCGCAATATCTCTTGAGTAAGTAAATTCTCTTAATGGAGATCCATCACCCCAAAGAACAGGTGAGCTTCCTGTTCGTTTTGCTTCCCATACCTTTCTTATTATCGATGGTATAACATGTCCATTTTCCAAATCAAAATTATCACAAGGGCCATATAGATTGTTTGGTACTGCACAGATGAAGTTACACCCATATTGCTGACGAAGAGCCCTTGAGTGTACATCTAGCATCCTCTTTGCGTATGCATACCCAAAGTTGCTTGGGTGCGGTTCGCCACTATGAATCTGCTCTTCTGTTAGAGGATATGTTGCGGTGTCGGGATATACACAAGTTGACAACAGAGAGACAACTTTCTTTACGCCGAGCTTATGTGCAACAGATAAAACGTTTGTGTTTATTCGAATATTGTCAGAAAAAAAGTCTGCTACGAAATCAGAGTTTCCCTTTACTCCGCCCACCTTGGCAGCAAGATGTATTATCGTTTCAGGACGGTGATCCTCCACCATACGCTGTGTATCGAGGAGTTGTCTTAAATCATAATCTTTCGAGCCGACAAAAATAAGCTCATGCTCTGTCTCTAAATTTCGGAACCCATTACCAACCATTCCTGTTCCACCTGTAACGACGATCTTCATATTTTCATAACCTCATAATAATGACCAACAAGAAATTTGTTTCCCTTGCTTAACGAAGTTAATTGGTGGTTCGCGTTATAGTCTTCTGGCATTATTATCCTATTGTTTGTCGACCTGTTCCTTAATCCATTTATAGGTCTTTTCCATGCCGACACGCAATGATTGTTCATAATCCCAACCAAGCTTTTCTCTAATCAGCGCATTGTCTGAGTTTCTTCCACGCACTCCTATGGGGCACGGAAAACCATACTTGTCTTTAAATCGTTCACCGTCGATATTGTCAATTGTAAGTTGTTTTTCGGAAATGTCAATTGCCATCTCTGCAAATTTATTAATCGCGATCATTTCCTCTGAGCCAATATTAACCGGCCCTTGAAAAGTAGGATGATCCATAAGACGCCTGGTGGCCTCTATACACTCATCTATATAGAGGAAGGACCTGGTTTGCAGGCCGTCGCCCCAGACCTCAACCTCGTCGTTCTCAGAGGCCACAGCGACCTTCCTACAGAACGCAGCCGGGGCTTTTTCACGGCCGCCATCCCAAGTGCCGAGGGGCCCAAAAATATTGTGATAGCGAGCCACACGAACTGTTAAGCCATAGTTCCTCGCGAATGCAAACCACAAGCGTTCACTAAACAGCTTTTCCCAACCGTATTCTGAGTCCGGCTGGGCAGGATAAGCTAAGTTTTCTTTACAATTCGGATTATCCGGATCAAGCTGGTTGTGTTCTGGATACATACATGCTGAAGATGAATAGAAAATACGATTCACATTCTTCTTAACACACTGCTCGGCGATATTGAGATTAATCATAGCTGAATTGTGCATGATGTCGGCATCATTTTCTCCGGTAAATACAAACCCGGCCCCTCCCATGTCGGCCGCAAATTGATAAATTTCATCCAAATCTTCGGTTACTACCTGATCGCACACAGTCGGATCGCGGAGGTCTCCTTGCACAAACTCATCAATAGCGCTAATGATATCATAAAACTCGTGATACTTTAAATCAACGCCCCGAACCCAGTGTCCTTCGGCCTTCAATCTTTTTACCATAGCGCCACCGATAAAGCCGCCGGCGCCGCAAACCAATATTCTTTTCATTTTTAATCTCCTCTTAAAATTCTATAGCTATCGCTATCTAAATGCTGGGTTGAGAATTCAAACACTTCAGTATCCTCGAGCGCTAGCATCTGGTGACGCAAGCCGCGATATACATGAAAATTATCACCCTTACGCAAAATAACAGAGTCGGCCTTTTCTAAATCATCATTGTCTGAATACTTCACTAAGATGCTACCCTCCTGCACATAAAAAACTTCATCTTTCAGTTTATGATAGTGCCAAGAGCACCTTTTTCCCTTCACAAAATAAAGTAATTTCCCGCAATATTCTTCACAATTGACAATCCATTTTTCAAATCCCCACCCTTTCGAAACGAACTTAATTTCTATAGACGTCGTTTTATTTTTACTCATAAGATAAAATCTCTTTTTCAGTGACAGAAGATGTCCCAAACCTCTGAACAACTTTTGAGGCACAATAATTCGCAAATTGAATTGCGTCTTCTATGCTGCTGTCTGCTGCTATTAAAACTGAAAATGCCGCTAAAAAGGTATCTCCTGCGCCGCTCACATCGTGGACCTCAACTACATTAACGGGATATAGCTTCCCATCATAGATGGCACCCTCTGGCCCCTTTGTGACTATTAGCGCGGAGAGGTCTTGCGGTAGCTCGCATGACCTATATTCTGAATCGTTTATCTTTAACATACAATTTGAATAACAGGAAAGGTCTTTTCTTTTTGAGTCGACTATAATGGGTGCGCTAAAATTTTCCTTTATCTTCTTTACCACCTCCTCATTGATGAAACCTTTATTGTAATCAGAAATTACAACAGCATCAAAAATATCATCAAATACATCAAGAATTTCTAATCTTAATGGCGAAGCGATGGGCTCTTCATCAACTCTCAGAAGCTGATATTTCCTGGATACATCAACATATCTTGTCTTCTTTATGACCTCATCTTGTGTAAGAAAAGTAATTTCACAACCAAATTTGTCTAAATTAATAAAAACATTAGCAGCCATCCCTTGAGTGTTATTAGAAGACGAGTACTTCAAAACAGGGATTGGTGCTTCCGGGCTTAAACGCTCTACAACACCGTTAATGTAAATATCGGTGCATGAATCACCGACCAATAGAATTTTTAATGATGCTAGTGCTTGAATATCCATGTATCCTCTCAAAAAATATAACTTGCTTAGCGTACATTTCACCGACCACTTTTTTCCCCCTCCAGTCTGATCCGACGACTAAAAAGTCTGGTTCATGTTTCTGGATTAGATCTTCAAGCTCTCTAGAATTAGAGAAATGAAGTACGTTGTCTACAAATTTAATCGCGCCCAAAAATTCTTTACGATCGCCCAAGTTATTGATTGGCCTTTCGCTTCCCTTAGAAACCCTTACTCTTTCGTCAGTATCAATCGCAACCACCAATTCATCCCCCAACGATTTCGCATACTCTAAAAGACGAATGTGTCCGATGTGAAGTACATCGAAACAACCATTTACAAAAACCTTCATCAAATCTTTTTGACCCAATAGTCTAGCAAATCCTTAAGGGTATCCGCTATATCTATTGTGGGTTCCCATCCAGTGAGGTCTTTTAATGCTGTTGAATCGCCATGCTGGTAATGGATATCGATTGGCCGATAAAAGGGTTTATGAATTTTTTGTTCTACACCAGACAACCCAGACAAAGATATTAGAACATCTGTGAAATATTGCATTTGTCTGGGAACGTCTCCGCATACATTAAAGATCTTTCCGTTACATTCGTCACTAAGCATTGCTAAATAATATGCGTTAACGATATCTCGTACATCAATCACAACACGAGTTGTTTGAAGATTTCCGATTAATAACTCTTTATCTTGATAGCCCTTCATCATTCTAGCTATCTGATACGCGTCGGAAGAAATCGAAAAATTCTTTCCTCGTCTCGGGCCAGTATGTGAAAATGCCCTTGTGACAAAGCCCTTGATTTTGCCGTTCATCATTCGCTCTTGCATGTACAGGTCAATTGCTGCTTTCGACGCCCCATAAGGATTTGCAGGTAAGAGCGTGTCATCCCATTTTATTTTCCTTCCATCCTGACCAACATTACCGTACACTTCAGATGTTGAACAAAACATAAGCTTACACTCGGGCTGGTTATCACTAATCGCCTGGATTAAATTAGCTGTGCCTGTAACGTTATTTTCGAATGTGCCAAGCGGATCAACAAAACTTGTCGGCGGATGGGATTGCGCTGCTAAGTGGAACACTCCATCAAATTGGTTTTCTTTAAACACTCTATCTAGCATTCGATGGTTTCGAAGGTCTGAGTATACAAAATTAATATTGCTATATACGGTATCTTCTACGACATCCCTTATATCATTTTCCCGGCCATTGCTGCATCTCACCAGACCGAATACGGTGTGGCCTTTGTGGTGCAGAAGATTTGCTAAGTGCGGTCCTGCAAACCCTGTTATTCCTGTTACTAAAAATTTCATACTAATATATCTGCCAAACCTATATCGTATTATATACAATGTTGTCAAAGATGAACAAAGATCTTCGCTTATTATCATCATATTGCTGCTTTGGAATTATGCATATACTTTCGAGATCTGGATTATATTCTTTTATTGCGGAGCTAAGATGACTTGCACCGTTGTGAAGACTTATGAGACCATAACAAGAATTCATCAAATCGCAATACTCAAAGATGGACTGAATTTCTAGCTTTTCATCAATAACATCATAAAAGTTAAAAACACGATCGGTTGTGGTTCTTCCAGGTGGTGCAATATAACAATTCAAGTCTTTCTTAAAAGTCACTTGTACTATTTTTTTGTCTGGAAATTTATCTTTCTTTATTTCTCGTACTCTAGCTGTTAAAGCATCGATATCGTACACAGTCGAAATAGATGATAAATCGATCAACACAACGTCCCCATAAGATATGAGGTGGTTGGGTTTATAGTATATTTTCGGAAGTCGGTTTGTCGGCTCAAACCCATGGAGCATTTCCCAGTTGGAAATGCAACTAGAGTGCAGTACTTTCCATGTCTCTGGAGTATCACCCGCATTCCATGTACCGGGCTTCGTACCCTTTATATAGGGATTTAAATCCCACACAAGCTCTTTTATCTCAGGATTTCTAAAGTATGCTTTGTCCCAAACATAAACATTATGCCCCGCTTCAGAAAACAGTTCTGGAAGCGTCGAAAATTGTAGACTGTCGCCCAGTCCACCAAAATACGCGGCTATGTGTATGTCTTCCAAAGCGTACGTTATCTTATAATCCCGTCCCATATATTGTGTAACCATTTTTCCGGATCGTACCTATCAAAAAGTTCATAATCTTGTCTATATCCGAACTCTAACAAAATATCCAGAGACTCTTTTGTTAAGCGGGGCCACCCAAAATTTCGTTTCACGCGGGGTTCTCCAAAGCGATTATTGTCAAGCTTAGCTAGCGGCCGGGCATTTGAATGAACAAACTTAAAGTCATCATCACGTAAAACACCACTGATGTATTGCGAGGCGGAGTCCATGTCGTCTAAATGTCCTATATAATCGATATGATCCAAAGCCTTAGCTAAAATCTTGTGCTGCGGGACGATATGACCATCGTCTCGAAAGTTGGATAATTCTATTTTTTTGGGGCCAACATTCCAAAGTAAACCGTCTTCGTGTAAAAAGTGGTTCGTAATAAACTTATTAATATCCGGATATAAGAATGGTCTATCTCCATTTGAGTAAAATGCAGAAACAAACCTCTCAATTGGTTCTCTTACAATTGTGAATACAGTCCAGTCATTGCCCAAAGATTGAATCCTGTTCCATTGTCCAGCCCATGTGAAATATTCATCATGAATCGTTGTTCCGTAGTTGTAATCAACCCCGTCTATATTCGGTTTGTATTTTTGGTGGTGACCCACCCCACCAGCAATTTCAAAAAGATAATTCGCAAGTGAAGTCTTGATAGTCGTACATCCAGCTTTTTTTACCTCTATATAAGCAATATTAAGCTCATCCAGATAATAGACAATCGTGGGACCCCAGGTCACAGCTTCCACCCAATCTGATACCCTTCGAAGAGTAATTCGGCACCTATATTACTCATAAAGTCTTTCACATAAGAACCTTTTCCTATTTTGCCTTCTGGTGAAGACTCGTCATCAACGACGTGGTGATCGTCAACCACGATTAAAGTACCCGGGCTTAAGTTCTTCATAACAGCGCAAAGTTCTTTTACATGATGGAGCATCGAAGGATGAGGATTCTCTGCAGTGAAATCAAAAGAGTCAAGGTAAAGAAAATCAATCTTGAAATCAATAGGTAGGGACCATAACAATTTGACAGAATCTTCGCAAAATACCTGTGTCTTCTCCGAAGTCAGAGCATTGGAATACCGACAATTTTTTTCATCGATATCAACGGACAATACTTCACCATCGTAATGATTCACAAACTTATCAAAAATGTAAGTACCGCATCCATCATCACCAAAACACAAGTGTCCATGGTCAGGACGAGTTGTACCCGTTTCTACTATACGAAAATAATTTTGACCATTGCTCTTTTTTTCATCTAGTAACTCAAATATCTTCAATAAACAACTCGCTCTATCACGCGGCACAGTTGCAGGGTGATTCGGACTAAGCAGCCTGTTATAAAACTCTTTCTTGAAATACCCAGCAAAGCTCATTTCATTCTCCTGTTCTCAACAATCTAATGTTTTCATTATTCTACTACTCGAACTTCATTATGTTTCGGACCAAGAATTACATCGCGATGACGAGCAAAACAAAGCCTCGTATTCTTATGGTGCACTCTATAAAGCCAGGATGGTACCCTAGATGAATCATGCGTTTTTGTTGCGGACCACTCTGGGTCGTTCATAAAATCGACCCAATATATACCGGCTACCCATTTATGTTCCTTATACGCTCTATAACACAGGTCATGATCATCCATGTTTTGTGGTGCATATGCTTCATCAAAATAGCCTAACACTTTAAGCTTAGAGTGGTCTAAAAGTAAGGGTCCTCTGCAGACTGTCTCTCTTATCACGAATTGATTTCGAGGGATCCTTGAAGGGTTCGCAAAAGTAGAAGCTCCATCACGAGATGAAACCGGGTCGTCGCACATTAAGATATCGCACCAGCAATTGTCTAGATTTTGTTTCAAAAACGCGTGGGTGCTGCGCGGATTAGCTATGTAATTGTGCGCAGTTTTTGCAGTTACAGCCAGCACATCATCAAACATCTCAATGGGCTTCGCCAGCCTCTCATTCCACCCGCGCTCATTCATAACCATGTCATCCTGAACTATCGCGATAAATTTACCGCTGCTATTTCTTGCTGCGACGTTATTCGCTTTCGTTTCAAAAACATCTGGCGTCTTAAATACCTTAATCGAAATTTGGGGGTTCCGCTGGATAAACTTAAGCAATACTTCTTCGCTATTGTCTGCACACCCATCAAGGACGGCAATGATCTCATATTCGTCTGTTGTAAAATCTTTTATCGATTCTAGCACCCTCGAGAGAAGAAACCCCTTGTCATGAATTGTGAGATTAACGCTATACTTCATCTATATTTTTCCCTCATCGCTTGTTATTCTGCTGATGTCATCTCGGGGGTCACTAAAAAACTCCCCTGAATTTATTGCCTTGTCATCAATAAAATAGTCAGCAGCAAATTTTACGCCCGTTCTTAACTGGTGGAATTTCAGACCCCACGACGCTAATTGCT
>CEPX01088322.1_pt1 | contig 10918 bp, 9 predicted proteins | sample 361361 | NCBI WGS metagenome assembly CEPX01 (sample SAMEA2619974, study PRJEB7988) | marine metagenome | biome: marine biome (ENVO:00000447); feature: mesopelagic zone (ENVO:00000213) & marine oxygen minimum zone (ENVO:01000065); material: "saline water (ENVO:00002010), including plankton...
GATTGACATCTCAAAAGTAAAGATACTAGTCCTAGACGAAGCAGATCGAATGCTTGACATGGGTTTTATCGATGACATGGAAGAAATCATAAGAGCCCTTCCAAGTGAACGACAAACATTATTATTTTCAGCAACACTACCCTCTGAAGTAAAAAATCTAGCAAAAAGATACATGAAAACTCAGATTGTAGCAAGGGCACAAAACCAGGTTGATCCAAGTAAGCTGAAACAAATCTACTACAATGTAGAAAGAAATCTAAAATTATCATTACTTATCCACGAACTAAAAAATGAACGTTCAGGATTAGTTATGGTATTTTGTAATACTAGAATTTCAACAGACATTGTCCAGAGAAACCTAAAAGCAAATGGAATTAACGCAATTGCAATCCATGGTGGGTTTACACAAAACAAACGTCAGAGAACATTAGAGATGTTTAACAACGCTAAGGTAGGTGTCTTAGTCTGCACAGACGTTGCAGCAAGAGGATTACACATCGAAAACGTATCCCATGTCTACAACTATGAAATCCCAAAAGAAGCACAAGACTATGTCCACAGAATTGGTCGAACTGCAAGAGCTGGAGCTGATGGAAAGGTAATTAATCTGCTAGCTGAACAAGACTATCAAAACTTTGGAAGGGTTGAAAATCAATACCCAGAACTACGAATTGAAAAGGTTCAACCACCCTATGTGGAAAGAATCCAAATTAAACTTCCACCAAGAAATGATAGATTTTCTAGAGGGGGCCCAAGAAGAGGACCTTTCCATAAACGAAAACCTTTTAATAGAAGCAAACGTAGCTTTAACCATGATTAAAGCAGTTTTGTTTGATTTTGACGATACTCTGGTGCCCTATAGGGAAATAGGTATTAAAGCCCACCAGGCAGCTGCTAAACGCCTAAAAATCAAGATCCCTACTGATGACCAACTCAAGGGGATGTTTGGCATGCCTTGGGACAAATTAATCCATTCCTTTTGGCCAGGATATTCTAAAACTAAGTTCAAAAATGCCTATTGGAAAGTTGCTGGAAAGCAAAAGAGAAAAGCATTTCCAGGTGCAGTTGAACTCATAAAAAAACTTGGTACCTCTTATAAGTTATTCATCCTCTCATCAAGAGAAAAAGAATCCCTACACACCCTTATTGGAAACTCAGGGTTCAAGGAAGAGATGTTTGAAGCAATCTATTCCTGTGAAGAGGTAAAACACCAAAAACCAGATGAACGTTTCTTTGAACCTGTTTTAACAAATTACACCCCAAATGAATTAGTCTACGTTGGAGACACTATCCATGATGCTGTAGCTGCTAAAAGTGCAGGTATGAAGTTTATAGGCATAGCCAATGGCGGGTGCACAACTGAAGCATTTGAGAAAATAGGCGCTGATTGGGTTATTAAGGATATTAAGGAGTTTCCGAATCTATCTAAGAAATAATGTTACTACCTACCTGCAAGATAATCTACAACTTCATCCCCTTCTAGGTGTGCTTCTGTCTCATCAAGATTAATCTTTCCTGCGTGAGGTGCCCTAGCCTCTGTTATGTCATATCCAAGTATATCTTCTTCCTTAAACCTATACATTCTCAAAGAATCTTCCTGACCTTCTATTGAAGTTCCCTCTGGACCTCCAAAAGAGACAATTTCCAATTCACCAAATCCAACTCTCCAAGCCAATTGCCTTGCAGAAGAATCAACAACAGCCCTCAGCTGCCCATCATCAGTATCCTCATGAGAAAGATTAAGTCTCTTAAGAGCCTCTGGAAAATCCATAAGTAAAATAATATTCTAAGAATATATTAATCTTTCTAATTAATCCCAACAATCTTAACCTTAAACTTTAATGTCTTCCCAGCTAGAGGATGATTCATATCTAGAGAAACTTCTTTGTCTGTAACTTTAACAACCTTAACAGGAAACTGTCCACCTTGTGGTGTCTGTAATACTAATACCATTCCTTCTTCTGGTTCTTTCTCTTTAGGAAATTGTTCCCTAGGAACTGGCTTAATCATCTCGTCTTTTGCTTCGCCGTATGCATCTTCTGGTTTCAGAGTAATGTCTTTCTCTTCATTAAGTTTCATACCCACAACAGCTTCATCAAAACCCTTAATCATCTGGCCAGCACCAACTTCAAACTCTAGTGGTTTGCCATGCTTAGCAGAACTATCAAACTCTTTACCATCTTCTAGAGTTCCTGTATACTCCACCTTGATTTTATCGCCTTTTTTGATTGTCATAGAGGTTAGAGTTCATTTATGATATTTAAGTGTTTGGGTAAAAGTAATGAGCGGCGTGGACGGGACTTTCGTGCCCTTTGGTCATTCGAACCCGTGAAGGTCGCGATGACCAACCGAGGTTTCAACTCGGCCCCATAACCATCATGGGATACCACGCCTTTACTCATTACCACAAAGTATATATACTCTGTGAACATCAAAGAACCTGCGATGACCAACCGAGGTTTCAACTCGGATTTCTTTTTTTTCTTAGGATGCTATTCTTTGTGTTCTACTCCTTATTAAGTCCTTACAAAAAAAATCAGTAGTATTTCCGAACCTTCCAGAAACTAAACAACACAATTTCGGATATTATGTAACAACCTTTAAAAACCTCCAGAAAATCTACAAGAGTTATGGAAGAACCTACATTTGACGACTGGAAAAAAGCTGGAAAACTAGCAGCTGAAACTCTCCAGTTAGGAAAAGGATTAGTTAAAAAAGGAGCATCCTTGCTAGAAGTATCAGACAAATTAGACAAATTCATCTACGACAATAAAGCCATCCCAGCATTTCCATCCCAAATATCCTGCAACGAAATTGCTGCACACTATTGTGCCCATCCAAATGATGATATTACTTTCGAAGATCAACTCTGCTGCATTGACGTCGGAATATGTGTAAATGGTGCCATTGGCGACAATGCTCTAACCGTAGATCTCTCAGGAAAACATACCCATATCGTAAAGGCAGCCCAAGACGCACTAAAGGCAGCAACAGATAAAGTCCAAATTGGAACTCCCATTAATGAAATAGGAAAAGCAATCTATGATGCTATCGCTTCACATAATCTTTCACCGATTAGAAACCTCTCAGGTCATGGTCTAGGACCCTATGATGTCCATACAACCCCCACCATCCCAAATTATGACAATGGCAACACACAAACACTAGAAAAAGGAGATATTATTGCCATCGAACCATTCGCCACAGACGGTGCTGGAGTGATCTATGAATCTTCTCCCAATACTATTTGGGTTTTAAGAAAAAAGAAACCCGTAAGATCAATGATTACTAGAAATATCTTAAAAGATATAGAAAAATTTCAAGGCCTGCCATTCACAACACGATGGCTAACTAAAAATCACCATGAAGGTAAGGTTAATTTTGCTCTAAAAGAACTACTACAAATGGATATTATCAAAGATTTTCCACCCCTAGTTGACAAAAATAAAGGTATGGTAGCCCAAGCAGAGCATTCTTTCTATGTAGATGATAAAGTAACCATTCTAACTAAGTAATAGTGTGGTAAAGTACTTCACCACAATATATTATATAGCTAATTTCTCCTTCTAATTTCTACAATGATACCTATAAAACAAGAAGTACAAAACGTACTCGGAAACGTATTTGACAAAAGAGCAACACCTTACAAGAATCTTTCCTATTTAATTGAAACTGAAAGCACAAACACTCCAGCTGGAAATGAAAACCTTGTCTGGTTAAGACGATGGAAAAACATTCTTGGATATCTAAACGGCCATGGAGCTTCTAAACTAAAAGAATTCCCTAGATTAGTCAAAAGAGGGAGAATTGACACAGAGAAAAGAGGAGACGCAGGACATTCTACTACAACAGCTGGCCAATTACGATGGGCAAATAAGGTTGATTTTGATCAATACGAGGGTAGAGGCAGGGTTAACCCAGAAGAAGATTTTCTTAGAATAAGTAATGCTGATTACGCTGAATTAATTCCAACATGGGACTTAGTAGGATTACCACAAAAAGAATTCAAAGAAAGGATGAATCCTCATGAAGCTCAAGAAAGGAAAGAGAGAGAAGAGATGTCTCTTGACCAACTTGTTGAAGCATTTAATCAATTACCTAAAAAAATTATAGATACATTTGGCACTGCAGTTACCAGTAATCCAGAATCTCTGAAAGATCTTCTACGGTTCGCAGAAGAACTTAGAAAAGGAGATAGCGGAGGTGTAACTGCAAAAGCTGATGGTGGAGATATCTACCACACTCTTGACAAACAACTCAAATCAGGTAAAATTCACGCTGCTGAGGGTCGGGTTGCAGTTTCCCGAATCATTAATCCTAGATACACAGCAACCGCAAAGGATTGGGGCACTGCCCTGGCCCTCGCAGGTCAAGTCCTTCCAGTAAACAAAGTTGTCTATCAAAGACTTATTGATGATATTAAGTATGCCTCAAAGAGTGGAAACGAACTAGGAGTTCAAATAGATCTAGATACCTCATTTGAAGAAGCAAAAATCTACAAAGAGGATGCCTTTGACTACAAAACACTAACACTTAAACAAGCTTTGAGGAAAAAGAGACCAACAGCAGCTATTATGTCTGGTGCTAGAAAAGCAACCGCAGGAGTATGGCAAGCTCGAAGATCATTCCTTGAAAAATATATCACAGAACATATTGGAAAAGAACAAGAACTAGAAGAATTGACTGTTGGTCTAGGAAAAGTCTTTGAGGCTGACTGTAAAGAAAAGCACGATGGGCACAAGTATGAAAGAATTGCCAACCCACGAACTACAGAATCTGATTTTAGCAATATAGCTTCATTTCTGACTACGGTAGACTACAAACACTTTGAAGGTGTAGAAAGAGATCGACCTACCTACTTGAGAAATGCAGTAATCGATAATCTAAGTATAGAAGAAGTTAAAAGTATAATTCCAGAAGTAAAACGACTCTGGAACAGATATAAACCAAAACCAGTAGAACCTACACCAACACAAGTAGCTCCTACAACACTTTCCTACAAAGAACTAGAGGCACAAGATCCAGATGTAAAAGAGAAAGCAAGATATGTCAGAAAATGGCAAGCCCATCTTCCTCAAGAAACACTAGACACAGTAGATATAAACAAAATGGGGAGTATGGGTACAAGGAAACCTTGGTTCTCTAGAGACAGACTCGGAAGAGATAGAGGAGTTACCTACTTTGAGGATGAAAATAGATATGAACCTGACACAGCATCATTAGTTGATGATCTCTATAACGCCCTAGAAGGTGCTGAATCCAAACCATGGGGCCTAGAAGAGAGTAGAAAAGAAAGACAAGCTAAATGGAAGAGCAATGGCAAGAAAGATAGAATTTATGCATTTACGAAAGAATTTTTTCCACAAATGGAACAAGAAGAGTGGTATGATGACTTTACTAGAGTAATCCAAGCAGCTACTGGAAGAAAAGCCTTCAATCCAAGCAGAAAAGCTAATGCAAATAATGTGTTTAAGAAAACCTGCACCTATTTGACCCTAGATCAAGAAAAACCTGAGTGGGGCTATTGGGGGTTCAACAAAGTAGTATCTGGTGAAGATTCTCAGTTTACAACACCAGTAGTCATCCAAACACTAGTAAATGGAACTGAACAAACCGCAAGATATCAAAGAGCTATAAATGGTTTTGAAACGTTCATTAATCAGAAATTAGTGGACTTCTACAAACCATCATAATGATTTTATTGGTTTTATTTCCTCTTTACCTGTAGCTAAATCTTTTATCTTAACTTTTTCACCTTTCTTTTCATCTTCTCCAAAGACAATGAGATACTTCGCACCAATAGTGTTTGCAAACTTTACCTGATTACCTAAATTTCTACCTGAAAGATCTGTCTCAACAGAATACTTAGAACGTAATTGACCCACTAAATCAAACGCTTCTTTTTCAAAGCCTTCTACAGCAGCCACAAAATACTCAACCCCTAGATTACCTTCAGGAAGTTTCTTTTTATCCTTGAGCAATAACGTTAAGGTTGCCAATCCAATAGAAAATCCAGTTCCAGGACTTTTTGAACCAAACTGCTCTACCATATTGTCATATCGTCCACCACCACATAATGATCTAAATTTTCCTCCTTTATCAAACACCTCAAACACAGTACCAGAATAATAATCTAATCCTCTTGCTGTAGATAAAGATAGTCTTACAAACTTCTTCTGGATTAACGGCCAGATTGCTTTTAATTCATTGTATCCTTCAGTTGCTAGAGCATTCTTGTCTAGATTTTCTAATCGTTCAAATAAATCCATCTCTAGTAGTTTATCCAATTTTCCAGGATCTCTAATACCTATTTTTTTTAATTCTTCAAGATATGCTTCTTTTGGTATTTTTTCTTTTTTATCAATCACTCGGATTACTTCTGCTATTTTGTTAGGTAACACTTCTTCAAGCAATAATCCCTCCAATAACTTACGATTATTTATCCGTAATTCAATATCATTTTCATTAAAACCTAAGGTTTGGAAAAAATCTAGAATTAGATTAATAACTTCAGCATCTGCCCTTGCATCATCTGACCCAAACAATTCTACACCCACTTGATAGAATTCTCGTAATCTCCCTGCTTGAGGTCTCTCATATCTCCACATTCTAGTGGCATATGACCATTTTACTGGCTTTGGGAGAGACTTTTCTTGTTCAACATACATTCTGGTTAAAGGAACTGTTAGATCAAAGCGTAATCCTAGGTCTTCCTCTCCTTTTTTTTCGAGAGTGAAGATTTGCTTTTTAATTTCATCTCCTGATTTGTTGGTAAGTAGTTTAAGCTCTTCAAAAGCAGGTGATTCAACCTCTTTAAAACCATATCTTGAGGACAGCATTTTAAATATGTTAATGATGTAGTTTTTGGTTGCCTGTTCCTCTGGCAAGTAATCTACTGTTCCTTTTGGTGATTTGAACATGGTAATACCTCATAGGTAAAATTTACTTATATATCTTTCTAATCTCTGCCGATTTTTTGTGAGCCTCCAGCCCTTCAGATTCAGCAAGCAACGAGGCAACTTCTATCATTTTTTCGTCGTACTCTAATTTCTGATAGGTAATAATCTTTACAAAATCAAAAACAGATAATCCTCCACGATATCTTGCAGAGCCTTGTGTTGGCAATATATGATTGGTACCGCTACAGTAATCTCCAAAGACTACTCCAGACATAGGACCAATGAACAAAGAACCAAAGTTTTTCAGTCCTGCTATATAGGGCATAGAGTCTTTGACAAATAAAACCAGGTGCTCTGGAGAAATCTCATTTGTTTTCTTAATGACTTTTGCCATATCCACTTCTGATTCAACAGTCAATAACCATATCTTTGCCTCAGTGTCGTGTTCCTTCTGAGCTTCTAAATCTGCTTTGATTAATTCTGAATCCACAGTTCCATCACTAATCACTAAAATCTCCGAAGGTCCTGCACACATATCAATGCCAACATCTCCAAAACAAAGTCTCTTTGCATAGGTAACGTATTTATTTCCAGGACCCACAATTTTGTCTACTTTTGGAATTTGACAAGTTCCATACGCCATGGCTGCAATTGCTTGAACACCTCCTACATTGAAAATTCTGTCTGCCCCTGCGAGATCAGCGGCCACAATTACTTCTGGTTTGATATTTGGACTAGACACAATAATTTCGTTAACACCTACAACATTTGCTGGTACGACTGACATTATCGCTGAACTGAGTAAAGGAAACTTCCCGCCTGGCACATAGCATCCTACTTTTTCTAAAGGGATAATCTTTTGGCCTATGATCCCATAAGGTCTCTCCAATGAAAATTCTTTTAGTTGAGATAATTGAGCTTCAGCAAATTCCCTAACATTTTGGATAGAATAATCAATTGCGTTGATAATATCCTTTCCAACTTTGGAATATGCTTGATCTATTTCCTTACGAGAAAGTTCAAAAGTACTCCTATTGTTCTTATCATACTGCAAGGAATACTTCAATATTGCAGAATCACCATTTTCTTTCACATCTGTAATAATATTGGTAACAATTTTCATGGTAAAAACCCCCTTACTTTTTCATTTATATTATTAGAAATACAATTGAAATCAATATTTGCACGCCGAGCAGCCAATTCATCATTTTTGGTGTCTCCGAAATAAACAGCATTTACAGCAGACAGTCTATTCATAACAATCATAATTCCCTCCGGACAAGGTTTGTCTGCAGAAACATCATCCAAGGTAATAATTTCTGAGAAATATTCCAAGACCTTATTGTTTCTTAGAACATACTCTGCCTCATTTCTAGGTCTACCGGTGACAATCGCTAAAGTATACTTTTGTGATAGGGTGTCGAGAATTCCCTTGTCAAGTAACCACTTTTCATTCCTTATTAATCCATCAAAAGCATCTCCGATATAGTAGGATTGAAATTTTTGAACGATGACTTCTTTTTTAACTACCTTTCCCTTACTTTTAATGATATCCTCAGTAATATCCCAATCATTGTTAAATCCAATTTTTACTTTGTAATTTTGAATATCTTCATAATCTATACTTGAACCTGTAAAAAACTCTACTGTTTTCATGATTGCCACAGAATAAGATTTTGAAACATCCACTAATACACCATCTAGATCAAAAATTAATAAGGGTTTAAGAATTTCTTTGAGTGCATCAATAATTAAATTTGTTTCTGTGATAGTACCTAGACTAATCCGTAAACAATTTTTAAGGAGGGGATAGTCGCTCCGATCTCTGACAAGAATCTTTTTATCCTTCAACAATTGATAGACTCTGTTACTGTCTCTAAACCAAGCTAATACAAAATTACCACTACTTTCCCAAGTTTTTACCCCAAGATTTTTTAACTCACTTCTTAAGCGAATCCTACCTGCGTCAACTTCCTTAACATATTTCTCTACATAAGATATGTCTCCTAGAGCACTTTCTGTAGCAATTTGTGATAGTGTACTAATCTCAAAAGGTGCGTAATTCTCCCTCAATTGTTTAATAGTAGCTCCATTTGAAATAATATAACCGACACGTAATGCAGCTAACCCAAATGCCTTTGAAAAAGTTCGAGTAACAATTAGATTTTGGTACGTACCTACCAAATCCGAAACTGTCATGCCAGAAAATTCAAAGTAGGCCTCGTCTACCAAAACCTTTGCATTTTGAGCCCCTTCCAATATAGCAATTATATCTTGTCTCAGGATTAAAGTTCCTGTAGGATTATTGGGATTACACAATATTATCAGTTTTGTTTTCTCATCAATTGATGACAATACTGTTTCAAGGGGAAATTTCAAATCAGGTTTGCATAAAATTGAGATGATTTTAGCTTGTTTCAGCCCTAGAAAAAATTTGTAGATTCCAAAAGTGGGCTCAACTGTAATGGCTGAATCATCTTTTTCTACAAAACAATCAATAATTAATTTTAGCGCAGCATCACAGCCATTAGTTGGCAAAATATTTTCTTGTTTGACCTTACAATATTGTGCAATTTTATCTGCAAAGCCAGTGTAATCTGGATAGATCCCCAAGTCTTCTTTATTTAGTTTCCGAATTGCCTCCACAACTTTTTCTGAACAACCTTGGGTATTTTCACTGAAGTCTAGCCTAACAAAATCCTTTCGTCCGCTTGAAGGCGCAGTGTACGTTTGAATTTTTTTATTCTCCATTTTTATCACTCATATCCGGCCGGCAGTGTTTGATAATCACAGAAATTTAACATAGCTTGAAAACCAAATTGATCACAAATTTCTGCACATATTGTTGTTTTTGTTCTCCCATTTCCAATCCAGGGTTTTAGTTTAATGTCCTCCAATTCTTTATTTCTTTTTAGTACCCAATCAGGACCTGTAAATTCCCCATTTACAGCATTTCTTAGAGCTCCCCTTACCTCGAGAGCCTTTTCCAGTTTCCAAGAATCCTTATATATTTCTAGACTACAATAAAGTCCGGCAGTTGAAGTTAAGATCTCCCCTACATCTTTGATACCATTTTCTTTGATTCCGTTTCCATTTTGGACACATTCAACTATAAAATCAGATGATCCTCGAGGTATCGACCATTCAGTCCCTCCAAAACTTTGAATAATTTCTACATCACGGTTATCTCCGTCAATTCGTCCTCCAGAGTTTACAACAGGAATAGTATCCCCATAGATTTTTTGATATTTTGGAATACTTCGAATCAAGGCCCGGGTAATATTTGGATATTCGGAATACACTCTCAGAGATCCTTGGTCAGGAATAAGATCATCAATAGCTTCCAACTCTCTATCATTAGATACCCCAATAACGAGTCGTGTTTTTCCTATTCCTAAATCATAGAGTAATTCTAATTCATTTCCACTGAATTTCCACTCACTAACCCAATCATTTCCTATGATAGCTATATCATAATCTCCTCTTGCAAGTTCCTGCGGTGCATTTTGAGGTCTACACAATACAGGTTCCAATTCATCATCGTTTTCGATAGCTAACGCTAGCGTAGACTTATTTTCAGGTTCGTAACCTGAAATTTCATATCCTGCTTTTTTGAGCAATCCTACTAAATCACATCTTTTTGGATTATTTAGACTACCCTGCGGCAGACCTATCCTTAATTTTCTTTTTGTTTTTTCCATTTTCCTATCCTCCCCTAGACCATTTTTATAGAGCTCTCGCTAAGAAATCTAAAACGTGTCTCCACGTTTTAGAGATTGCAAACCTAAGCTTTGCTTGGGTTTGAAATAAGAGCTTTAGTTTAGTTATAAATTAAAAATCAGACAAACTATGTTGCCATCAATTTACAATATCCAGATTAAAGAAGTTTAGCTAGCAGAGCTAGCCATGAAATACATGATTAAGAAGTAATATATTTTTTAAAGAGTTAGAACTACAAAAATTAACAATGAATACAACCAGCACATCGTGCCTTAGCTCTCGTTATTTTTGTCATAGAT
>CEPX01415024.1_pt1 | contig 10912 bp, 12 predicted proteins | sample 361361 | NCBI WGS metagenome assembly CEPX01 (sample SAMEA2619974, study PRJEB7988) | marine metagenome | biome: marine biome (ENVO:00000447); feature: mesopelagic zone (ENVO:00000213) & marine oxygen minimum zone (ENVO:01000065); material: "saline water (ENVO:00002010), including plankton...
ATCCAAAACTACCAACAATAACCATCCTCCACACAGGTGGAACTATTGCTTCTAAGGTTGACTACAGAACAGGTGGTGTAGAGTCTAGATTCAAACCAGAAGAAATAATAGAAATGTTCCCAGAAATAGGAAAACTAGCCAACATAAAATCTCACCTAATCTCAAACATGTTTTCAGAAGACATGAGGTTTGCACATTATAAAGTCATGGCAGAAGCAATAGAAAAAGCAATAAAAGACAAAACAGACGGAATCATCCTCACCCATGGCACAGACACCATGCACTACACATCTGCAGCACTAGCATTTATGTTAGAACACCCACCAATTCCCATTATCCTTGTAGGAGCACAACGATCTTCAGACAGAGCATCCTCCGACGCCTACTCAAATCTACTAGCCACCACACAATTCATCACAAAAACAGACTTCACTGGCGTTGCCATCTGTATGCACGCAACCTCAGAAGACAAAGAAAGTGTTATCCTACCTGCAACAAAGACAAAAAAACTCCACGCATCAAGACGAGATGCATTTAAACCAATTAATGCACAACCAATAGCAAAGATTGACCCACAAACAGAAAAAATAACTTTTATAGACAAACCACAACCATCCAAAGGAACATTCACAGTAAAAACAAAGATGGAAGACAAAGTAGCATTAGTTAAATCACACCCCAACTTCCATCCAGACCAACTCCTCCACTACAAAGACTACAAGGGAATAGTAATAGAAGGCACAGGTCTAGGTCATATGCCCGTTTCAGACTCAAATGACCTTGCCAAACCAAACATAAAGAACCTTGCAGCTGCAAAAGCCTTAGTAGACAAAGGAGTAATTGTCGTAATGACATCCCAAACAATATTCGGCAGAGTCCAGATGAATGTCTACGCCCCAGGACGAGATATCCTAAAGACTGGTGTCATCCCAGGAGAAGACATGACGTCAGAGACAGCGTTTGTAAAACTTTCCTGGCTCCTCGCAAACTACCCTAAAAAAGCTAAACAATTAATCACAGAAAACCTCAGAGGAGAAATAACAGATAGAACACTCTACAAATCTTCTTTTATCTAACTATAGCATACATCGCCTGATCATACACTTTCTTTCCCTTCTGTGCAGACTTACGAGAAACACCTTCAAAAGTAAACCCAGCCTTCTCTAGCACACGCCTACTACCAACATTAGGAGTTAATGCTCCTGCATAAATCCTACGAACCTTGAACTTCTTAAAACCATACTCCACCATTAACTTCACAACGTTTGTCATAATTCCTTTCCCCCAATACTTCTCGTTCAGCCAATACCCTAATTCAAGTTTATGGTCTTTAATATTCATCAACCCAATCCCTCCAATGACTACATCATCCTTCACTATTGCAAAACTCACATGGCTTGGGGACTTATATCCATACTGTTTTTTCATATGTCTAAGAAATTCCTCCCCATCTTTCTTACCATAAGGGTTCGGAATCCGTAAAGTATATCGAGCAACACCCTTACTATTTATCGCCTTGCACAAACTAGCTAGATCACTATCTTGATACTCTCTTACAATAAATCCATCTCCTTTGAGTTGCATTACACACCAAAACAGAAACTACTTTTTAACTCTTTCCAAAACAATTAAATACCCACTACCACCCCTATAAACTATGGACTACCAAAAACTTGGTTTCAAATGCGGCATTGAAGCACACCAACAAATAGAAGGACTCAAACTATTCTGCAGATGCCCAACCCTCAACTCTGACGCACCTTCTAACCTAAAAGTAGAAAGAAAACTAAGAGCTGCAGCAGGTGAAACAGGTGAAGTAGACATTGCCGCAAAGCACGAGATGGCAAAAGACCTTACCTTCACATACGAAGGTGACAATGCTGACTGTTGCCTAGTCGACCTTGACGAACAACCTCCAGAACCGATTAACCAACACGCACTAAATACAGCCCTAGAAATTGCCCTATTACTAAACTGCAAAATAGTTGACGAAATCCAATTCATGAGAAAAACCGTTGTTGACGGTTCAAACGTCTCAGGATTCCAGAGAACAGCTTTAATTGGAATCGACGGAAACATAACAACAGAACATGGAAAAGTGATGATAGAATCAATCTGCCTAGAAGAAGAAGCAGCAAAAAAACTATCAAATACAAAAGACTCAGCAACCTACCGTCTTGACAGACTTGGCATCCCATTAGTAGAGATTGCAACAGATGCCTCAATAACATCACCACAACACTGCAAAGAAGTGGCTGAAAAAATAGGAATGATTCTGAGATCAACAGGAAAAGTAAAACGAGGCCTAGGAACAATCCGACAAGATGTGAACGTCTCAATTAAAGGACACCCAAGAGTTGAAATCAAGGGTTTCCAAGACCTAAAATCAATACCTAAAGTCGTAGACAAAGAAATCGAAAGACAAAAAGAAAACATAAAGAACAAAAAAGACCTAACCAGCCAAGTAAGAAACTCAAAGCCAGACTTCTCAACAGAATTCCTCAGACCCATGCCTGGCTCAGCTCGTATGTATCCAGAGACAGACATCCCTCTAATCAAGCCAAACACTAAAAACATCCAAAAAGCAGAATTAATAGATGACAAAATTGTCCACCTAGAAAAAACATACAAACTACCTGCAGACCTTGCCAGAGCTATAGTAAACGACAAAAACATCAACTTTCCTGAATACACTAAAGCTTTCCAACATGTTGACCCTTCATTTATAGCAAAAACTCTAATAACAACTCCAAAAGACATCAAAGCAAGAATCAAGGACGCAAAACCAATCTCCCATGCAGACATAAAAGAAGCCCTAAACTTCTTAAACGAAGATAAAATCTCAAAAGAAGCAGTCCTAGAACTCCTCTCAGATGTCGCCCAAGGAAAGAAAATGAACCTAGCTAAGTTCAAAAAAGCAGACACATCTAATCTAGAAGAAGAAATAAAAGACCTAATAAAATCCAAACCAAACCTCAACATAGGAGCCTACATGGGCCTTTTAATGGCTAAATACAGAGGTAAAGTCGACGGTAAAGAATTGATGGGAATCCTGAAGAAATATGTTAAATAGTCTAATTATCTATACATTTAAAAGTTCTCCGCCATTCTCAACTATATGATAAAAGTAGCAGCTGTAGGGTATAGGAAATTTCCCAACGGACGTGATGGCGATATTATTGTATTTCTTCCATTAGTATATCAGAATTCCGATAAAATTACCTACTGTCATATAGACATAGTTGAAGAGAGAACAACAGATGATATACCTTCACTCGTAGAAACCATGCTTGCAAAAGAACCAGATGTCCTACATTATGCTAACTTTAGGGATCCACCATCGCCTAAATTCCGCCAAACAGATGACTCTACAGAAGGCCCTGACAGGGCGTATATAAACTGTGTTAAATCTCTCTCCGATCTCCCTATTTTGCTATCAACCGCAGCACTCAGAGCAGAGGATATTGCAAATGGTCTCGAAGTACACTTTCTCGATGTACCGTTCGGTTCACAACAATATATTGACAAATTATCAGAAGTACTAAAAGATAATTCTAGCAATATATAAATAAAACAACAACCATAAATACAACCTATATACTCCAGTCACACTATGAACACAATAGTAGTCAAAGGACTCCAAAAATCTTTTGGAAAGGTAAAAGCCGTCGACAATGTCTCCCTAAACATAAAGAAGGGAGAGTTCTTCGGCCTCCTTGGACCAAACGGAGCAGGTAAAACCACCCTAATCAACATACTGACAGGTCTCCTAGGCAAAGACAAAGGAACCATAACAATCCTAGGCAAAGACCCAGATAAAGACTGGGAATATGTAAAAAACAGGATAAACGTCTCTACTGCCTACTTTCCTTTAATGATGTCGCTAACAATTCGACAAAACCTGAACGTATTTGCAAAAGCCTACAACATAAAGAATCCAAAGGAAAAAATCAACCAACTCTTAAAACAGCTAGAGCTAGAGAGTAAAGCAGACAGAAAGGTAATAAAACTATCTAGTGGCGAGAAAACTCGAACATCGCTCTGTAAAGGGCTCCTAAACGACCCAGATGTCCTCTTCCTGGACGAAGCGACAGCTGGACTAGACCCAGATATAGCTGAAAAAACACGGTCCGTCATCAAAGAATACCAAAAAAAGAATGGTACAACAATTTTATTCACATCCCACTACATGTATGAGGTAGAAGAATTATGCGAAAGAATCGCATTTATGCAGGATGGTAAAATATTAACCATAGGAACAAGTGAAGAGCTAAAAAAACTCATTAAAGACCAAACTATCGAGATTACCGTCCAAAAAGGACACAGTGAGTTAAAAAAGCTCCTACAAAACGAACAAGTGGACATCCTCCACGCAAAGAACAATAATATCATATTCCAGGTTACTGAAGGATCCGATAAAACATACAGCATATTGAACAAAGTCTTCAAGGCAGGTTTTATCCTATCAGATCTTCATATCAAAAAACCAACCCTAGATGACATATTCATTAAAATCGCAAGGGATCCAAAAAAATGAAACTACACAGAATAAATGCTATGCTGTTAAAGTTTTGGTACATTACAATAGGGAGACCTGACCGAATTTTCGATATTTTCTACTGGCCAATAATCGACCTATTTGTCTGGGGTTTTGCATCCATATTTATCAGACAGGTTTCAGACATCAACTTCCTAAGTATGTTTCTAGGAGGAATTGTCCTCTGGATCTTTGTCTGGCGTTCATCCCAAGATATTGCCGTCTACATACTAGAAGACTTTTGGGGTTGGAACCTCTACCATCAATACACTTCGCCGGTAAAAGTCTCAGAACTCTTGATAGCCGTAATGTTTTTTGCCCTTTTGAGAGCCATAGCTACGTTTGGAGTACTAACCTTCCTAGCCTTTGTCATGTACAGATTCTTCCTATTTGCGATAGCTCCATTGATGTTTATAGCTGCGGCAATAGCAATCCTTTCCTTATTCGGCTGGGTTATGGGTCTATTCGTAACGAGTTTAGTCCTGAGATTCGGACAAAGAATCCAAGTCCTAGCATGGTCATCTGTCTGGGTAGTCCAACCATTCTCTTGTGTATTCTACCCACTCTCATCCCTTCCACAATGGGCACATCCAATAGCTAAAGTCCTACCCACAACCCATGTATTCGAAGCTCTGAGAGCCGTTATAAACAACGACCCAGTAAATACAGGATCATTATTCTATGCCACAGGATTAACCATTATATTCCTAGTACTAGTTTCATTATTAATAAAGAAATCCTTCAACTATGCTAAATCTTCTGGACTGTTGGCAAGAGGAGATTAGTTCAATAATCAGTAATCTTCTTCTCTTCTTTCATAGAAATAAAACTCGTATTCCCATCTACTCCACCAGATGTTCGTTTAACAATAAAGAATCCACCCTTCTCTAACTTCTCAACCCTTCTCATGAAGGACTTATAACTCCCCAACCCTTCTCTAGCTTGAAACTTTTTATATAAATCACCAGCCTTTCCACCACTAAACTCCTTAACAACCTCTAGAATCTTCTGGCTCTCATCCTCAAGGTCATCCTTTTTCTTCACACTAAACTCATCCAACTTACCAATGGCCTTCTCAACATGATCCAGTATAATCTTCCGCTGAGCACCTTCCTCGGCAACCCTTCCACTCTCCTTTAGCAAATAAATTCCAGTCCTAATATCCTTTTTAGCAAATGTTTTATCCCCAAGCGAACGTAGAGCATCCTCACTCCAAACTTGTGGAAAAAAAGCATATCGAACCCTTTCTTGCAATATCCCTAAAGTCTCAGTAGCAGAATAAGGCTCAAAGTGCAACACCTCACACATTAACCTACTCTTAATCCGTTCATCCAAATCCATTAACCATTCTTTATAATTAGTGAGCAAAACAACTGATTTCAACTGCACCTCTTCCAAGATACTATACAAGAAATCAAAGTCATCTAGTTTATCCACCTCATCAAAGGCAAACACAGCCCCCTTGTTTATCAACAAGTCCTTTACAACCTTAAACAACTCCTCTGTATTCTTATTCTGAGTAAACTTATACCCCAATTGTTCACAGAGTGACAACATCACCTTAAAGGTCGTATTTTTCTGCCAACAATTAACATAGAAAGGTTTAATGTCATCTGTCTCCTCTTCCAAATCACGTAATACCCACCTAATAGCAGCGGTCTTACCAATCCCAGGAGCTCCTGAAACAAAACAATTCTTCCCAGCCCTCTCAGAAAACAATGGTTTAATACACGTCGCAACATGCCTCTGCTGATTCTCACGATACTTCAAAATCTTAGGAATAAAGTCATAGTTCAATGCCTCTTCATCTCTAAACAAAGATTCATCAGAATGTAACATATCCTTAAAGAGTGCCATGAAAAAAGGTAGACATAGAATGTTTAAATAGGTTTCTACATGATCTTTTTATTATCTTGAAGTTTTTCCTTTTCTTGATTAGAAAGATAGTTCTGTCTTGTTATTACCGATCTGCCTAACTCTTTTTCAGCATCTTCTCTGGCATTTCCTGCTACCTTTCCGCCTCTTTTGGCAACATCCTTATTTTGACTAAAAGTATCTGGTTTTTCTTCTTGTGAAAGCTCTGTGGTCATCCGTTCACCCAACATGTTAAAAATAAGTTCCAAATCATTCATATGATCTCTCAGATTTGCTTTCGACTGTTTTGGCAAGTTTTTATGCTGCTTATACTCAGTAGGAGTCATTCCAAATGTCGCTTTAGATATCTCTGCCGTAAGGATAGCAAAGTCTTTTTGCTCTTCAATACCTCTCTCTTTCCATTCATCAGTCAAATTCTGCCGTATAGCAATACCTCTTAATCTCTTATCAATCCAATCTCGTGGATATCCTTTTGCAGAGTAGATTTCTTTTATCCTTGCCTGAGCAAGTTCAGGATTTTCTATTTCATCAATTCTTTCTTTTCCTACTTTTGCTAGCCATCTTTTGAAAGGTTCAGCATTTTTGCTTGGAATTGACTGAATCAGCCGAAAAACATCTTTTGTATTGCCTGCAAGAACTGTTCTCTTTTTCTCTGTTTCACCAAGCATCTCTACCTGGGGACAATTTGTCCCCATGTAACTTCCAAGCTCAACATCTCTTTTACGCAGTTTTTTCAAGTAATCAGTAGGATTACTGCTTTCTGTTAACGCTTTGACAATATCAACTAGAGAATAATACCATTCATCTTTAAACCAAATTCTACGGATTTTTTTACTCTGAAATACAACTAAAGGTCTGTCTGAATCACTCATTTTTTACTAGCACCAACATATCCTTAAACAGTGCCATGAAAAAAGGTACAACCTTAAGATTATAAAGATTGTGGTAGTAAACTATCCACCCTGCACATGAAAATTAGTATGTCCACAACTGTGACAGAACTGTGCGCCATGATGTGTAGGAGCACCACACTGTTTACAGTGTTTTACCTCATTTAATTGCTGTTGTTGATGCTGATAGGCAGCATGATGAGCAGGACTCACAGGATGGTGGGGATTCCTCCTAACCTTATGAAAAGCATGAATATCCATAACAACTCTAACCAACCCATACAGTGCCATAAGAACACCAATAATAAAAAAGAACCATAACTTAGAAAAGTCAAAAATCCATGAAACAAATGCTATAAAAAACCCAATTCCCAAGTATGCTACTCCATGAATCTTTCCCATTTTACACCTCTTTTGTTATCTTTCCTGAAAGTACTTTATATATTTTTCGTTGCAAACATCACAACTTCTCCTTTCCCATATACCCTCGTAACACTTCAGGAACACCAACAGAACCATCCTTTTCCTGAAAGTTCTCTAGAATCCCCACCATTGCACGAGAAGTAGCAATGGCTGTATTATTCAAAGTATGGGGATAATATTTGTCATTTCCCTTCCGAACCCTAATATTCAACCGTCTACTCTGCGCCTCAGTTAAATTACTAACAGAACAAGCTTCAAAATAACCTTTTTTCCGAGGACTCCACACTTCAAGATCTGCCCCTTTTGCCTTAAGATCAGCCAAATCTCCTGAACAACTCTCAAAAACACGAGTCGGCAAATCTAGACTTTCAAACAACTCTTTACTATTCTCCAACAACTCATCATAATGTTTCCAACTATCCTCAGGCTTACAAATAATAATCTGCTCAACTTTATTGAACTGATGAGTCCTATAAAGTCCCTTTTCATCAATACCATGCGCCCCTAACTCCTTACGAAAACATTGACTAATCCCACATAACTTAATGGGTAGATCCTTCTCATCTAACACAAGACCCTTAAACATACCAATTAAAGGATGCTCTGAAGTTGCAATCAAATACAAATCCTCCCCCTCAATCTTATAGACCATATCCTTGAAAAACTCAAAATCAACAACACCTGACGTTGCCTCTTTATTAATCATAAGTGGCGGTTCAACAAGGGTATACCCCTTCCGAACCATAAAATCTACACCGTACTTCAACAATGCTTGGTTCAACTCCGCCAAACTCCCCTTCAAATAAAAGAAACCTCCTCCAGCTACCTTCCGAGCAGCATCAAAATCAACAATGCCAAGTTTCTCAACAAGCTCAACATGACTCTTCACATCAAAACCAAACTTCCTAGGTGTTCCAATCTTCTCAACAACCTTATTCTCCTTATCACTCTTTCCAATGGGAACACTCTTGTGCATCATATTAGGAATCTGCAATAATATATCCATAATCTTCCCACCAACCTCTTTTTTCTTGCCATCAACATACTCCAACTCTTCAGGAATCTTCCCAGCTTGTTTCACCTTTGCACTGACATCCTTCCCTGCTTTCTTCAAAGCATTAATCTCTAGTGAAATCTTATTCCGTTTTGTCCGAATATCTTGATCATCTTTCAAAAGCTTAGAAAACTCCTTATCTAATTTTAAAACTTCATCAACTAACTTAACCTTTCCATCCTGATTTTTCTTTTTAATATTGTCCTTTACCTTAACAGGATTCTCGACAATATACTTGATATCTAGCATTGTAATATGGTTTCTTTAAATGTATATAAAGCTTGTCTCACCGTAAGCACCACCACTGGCGCCCTGATGAGAGATACCATGTCCCCATACGAAGTATGGGGTTGTGGTAGCTCGAATAGGATTTTTGCGTAGCAAAAGTCCGTTAGGGCCTGCCGGTAGTGGGGGTGCCTCCGATACCACAATGATCACTTCACCTCATTAACAAATATCAATCCATCTGGCCAACCTTTTTTAATAATTCCATTCTCCATATTAGTAGCAGGCATATAATTATGATGCACCCTTACCATTCTATTCAACGGAACAGTATCTACACTAACCACAGCATCCTTACCAAACTTCTGAGTTAAAAACGGAATAATCTTTCCATTGAACTCCTCCCCTAACATCCCTTCATTTGGAGCATCCAAAATAATAACTAAAGCCAGATGACCATCCTTCTCCCCAAGATAGGCCAATGAAATAAACTTAGAGTTAAACAACCTCCACTTAGGGTCTTTTTCCAACTTATCCATATAATTCTTCATGGTTATCCCAATCTGAAACTTCACAGTATACATCTGTTTAGCGTTAAAAATCCCGAGATGATGCTCATCTGTCGCACAATAATACCGTAACAACATCTCCCCCTCAAGCTTTTTACGCTTCCGATTAACAGTCATAACAGGAATTTTAGTCTTTTTAGAGATCTTATTATCGCTCAATCGAGGGTTTCTAATCAATTCTCTAATAATTTTTACCTCTTGCTCATCTAATTCCCTCTTACCAAGGTTAGAATTACCCATACAGAGAACCAATATGTTATAATATATAAAATTAACCAAAATTAATGTTACATTTATAACAAAAAAACACCAACACTTTTAATAACCAGTATCACCAAAAGGGGTCTTATGTATTCTTCTGCTTTGATTAGCAGTCACCCTGGGGGTCCACATGATTTATCTATGTCTAAGAGAAATACATTTAGAGGATATGAAACAGTTGTACATGTTCCAAGTACAACCGCCAGTCCTGTCACAATCTATAATCAAGAATGTCCTGAGGGAGGGGCGTCTTGTCCAGCAGCATCTGTGGGTCCAAAACCAAATGAAATTCTTCATTTTGGCTACAAAGTCACCCAATCAATGATACCAGGCAAAAGACCCCTATCAGTCTCAATATTTTTCGAGTATGAAAATGAGCCAATATATGAAAGAACTGTTGAGTCACCTATACTCAATGGGGATCTACAAGCAGAACTGGCAAGAAGAAATTTACCTAAGATTGATGCAGTAAAAGCAGAGATTACAACTCGGAGAGATATTAGAACTAAAAGAAAAATAATTGTTGACTGTATCGATGATCTTGCATCCACCCTAGAATCCTGGTCACCCCAATAAAACAACTTTCTTCCCTTTCTCAACAGCATCTGCCAACTTCTTCCCAAAACTGATCCCTTTTCTTATAGAAATCATCCCACTCTCTCCAGCCTGTGCAGTAAACAAATACTCATCATCAACAAAGACCTTAACTTCCTTCCCACCCATTACACCAGTTAAATACAAGATAACTTTATCATCATCTACCTTCACATCAAAAGCAACAGGCAAACCTTTTGTCTCTTCAGTTAACTCCTTAACCTCAATTGATATTCCTAACTTCCTCTCCACATCCTTAACATTACCTTTAACATTATCAAGATCTTTCCTATCGGCATACACCACACCCTTGTAAGAAACAACAACCTCTGCCTTCACATTCTCAGAAAAAGCCTCCTCTATCGACTTAGCAGCTAACGTATCAAGTTCCCCCATAGACAGACATAATCTTATTTCTATATAAAAGTTTACTTTTCATATCTTCTTCCAAAAGAAATAAGCAGTTTTATGAAAACCAAGTCCT
>CEPX01082418.1_pt1 | contig 10911 bp, 11 predicted proteins | sample 361361 | NCBI WGS metagenome assembly CEPX01 (sample SAMEA2619974, study PRJEB7988) | marine metagenome | biome: marine biome (ENVO:00000447); feature: mesopelagic zone (ENVO:00000213) & marine oxygen minimum zone (ENVO:01000065); material: "saline water (ENVO:00002010), including plankton...
GGTACGACAGGTCCGAGGAGCCGCCGGTCTACACCCAGTTCGACGAGGTGACGTGATGGCAGAACCGACTCCGCCCACGGAGCCTGTGGACAAGGACGTGGTGTGGATGCACTGCCGGGCGCACTCCGACCAGCAGATTGACTCCAAGGGCACCTGTCAGGGCAATCAGGCCAAGGTGGTCTACAAGAAGAAGATCGCCCTCCAACACGGCGGCGGGACCGTGACCCGCTACCGCTGCCTCACCTGCAAGGGCGTCTGGCACATCCGCATGTAGCCTCGGATCGTCGCCCCCTCGGGTATATCGAGATGAGGGAGGTGTTCCGTTGTCCTGCGTCCTGTTCCACGGTCCGAATGCTCGCCAAGAGGCGCTGAACGAAGCCTACCGGGCAGGCAGGCTCGTCGCCCCTCCCATCGGTGACGACGGGCTGAAGATCGCCGAGGTCCGGGCGGCCGTGGATCTGCTGCTCTCGACGCCCGTTGGGATGGACACCGGGGTCGTCGTCATCGGCCCGATGGACCGCACCGCCTCGGTCAAGGCCAGCGACGGCCTGCTCAAGCTCGTCGAAGAACACCCCGATGTCGTGCAGCCAATCCTCTGGGCCTTCGACATCGGCGGGGTCTCCCCAACCATCCGCTCCCGTTGCTTGGATCGCTGGTGTCCCGCCGTCGAGGGCATGGAAGACGAGGAGCTTGAGGGAGATGGCCGGGCGCTGGTCCGGGCGGCTCTCGAAGGTAACCTCTGGCAGATCCCCGGTTTGGTGAAGGCCCACGATAAGAAGCTCGGCGATCTGCTCGGGATCGCCGCCGACGCCATCCTCGCTGACTGGACGGCCGAGAGCATGGTCCTGTGGGAGCGGGTCCGTGTCGTGGCGATGCACAGGAACCCGACGCCCATCGAAGTCGTCTCGGCGTTCTTGCCGGAGCAGGCATGACCAATGAGGAGATGGTTGCCCTCAAGGACGACCTCTACCAACGGCTCCGGACCGCACTTGACCAGTTCATCGGCGGCCAGTTGTCCGAGCAGGCCCTCGACCAGATCAAGACCACTGTCCAAAACGTCCTCCTCGGCTGGACGACCGAGCAGAACTTCTCGGCGGACACGTTGGGTTTCGAGTTCGACATCACGGTCGATCCTCAAGGCTCGATCAGCTTCACCCTCCAGCCGTTCGGTTTCCTCGCCCAGCAATTCGTCGAGGCCACCCCACCGGCTCCGGCCCCGCCGGACAAGCGGAAGCTGCGGGGCTTCAACCCGCTGTGGGGTGGCGACCCGGAACCAGAGCCCGTTGATGAAGGCGTCCCGCCGGTCGCCAAACCCGACCCTCGATGGTTCGACGGGTCTGACCCGTTCCTCCGGGTGAAGGGGTAGGAGAAGCCGTGGAGAGTCTACTTCTGGTTTCTGGGGCGCAAGCCATCTTGCGGCTTCGGCTGGTTCACCAGTTGATTCAGGCCAACGAGAGCGCCGGGGTCCGCATCGAGCATGTGGACGGTGCTCACGACGGGGCCATCGGGCAGGCAATGGCCGGGTCGATGTTCTTCGGCGGCAACTCCCTTGCCGTGGTCAGCAACCCGCACAAGGGCGACCTCGACCTGTACCGGGAGCACCGCAAGGCGAAGAACCCGTCGGCCGTGCTCTTGCTTCACTACGAGGGCGACCCGAAGGGCAACACCAAGTTCGGCAAGTTCGCCAAGGAGCTTGGGAGCAAGGCCCACCAGCAGTTCGCCGCCCCCAACAAGTGGAAGGCTGCCGACGAGGCCGCCGAGTTCGTGGTTCGTGAGGCCAAGGAGCAGCACGGCAAGAAGATCACGGGGCGGCTGGCTCGGGCGCTGGTTCAACGGGCGGGCTCGAACTTCGGCGTGCTCGTCTTCGAGCTTCGCAAGATGGCGTTGCTCGCCACGGCGGCCGGGTCGGACTCCATCGAAGCCGAGCACGTCAAGCAGGGCATGGCGGAGTTGGTCGAGGTGGACATCGGGCTCCTGCTCGACGCCTTCCGGACCCGGAACAAGAGAGCCCTGACCAACATTCTTCACCGCATCCGGCTCCGGGCACCGAAGGATCCGACCATGATGGTCTGTCGTCTCGTAGGCTCCGAAGCCACCAAATGGCTTCAGGCGGCGAGCTTGAAGCACATGCCGCCCAAGGCGGCGGCAGACGAGTTGGGGATCAACGCTTGGTACTTCGAGAAAAAGATTCTTCCGGTGGCGAAATTGTGGGGCCTCCCCGACGTGATCCACTTGATTTCGGTTCTGGCCGCAGGCGAAAGAGGCGTTCTGGACGGGCACAACAGCCCGTGGATCGGCCTTTGTTGTGGTCTGCTCTCAGCCTGCTGACGTGGGTACGGTAGTCCGTCAATAGCTCTTACATAAGAGGGAGCAACGTCTCCAGACATGGACGGCACCCGGCCTCGGGGAAGGAGGTCGAAAAGGTGCCGTTCGGACGTTTCAGGACGACCTAACCGACGAGAGTGGACAACCAATGATTTATCACCCGAACCCGCCCGCCACCGAGCGCAAGCCCCGCATCTTTCAACTCAACCCTGCCTTCTTGGAAGGGTATGCGGGCAAGCAGCCAGCGTGGGGGCCGGTCGGGTATTTCACTTTCAAGCGGACCTACGCACGGCCCACCTGCGAGTGCGCCGACCAGAACACCTGCGGTCATCCGACCGAGGAGTTCTGGCAGACCGTCCAGCGGGTCGTCGAGGGGTGCTTCAACATCCAGAAGGTCCACGCCCGCACCGTCGGGACGGCGTGGATCGAGTCCAAGGCCCAGAAGTCGGCCCAGTCCATGTTCAAGCGGATGTGGGAGTTCAAGTTCACCCCACCGGGCCGTGGCCTGTGGATCATGGGGACCGATCTGATCTTCGAGAAGGGCAGCGCCGCTCTCCAGAACTGCGCCTTCGTCTCGACCGACAAGATCAACGAAGACTTCTCCGCCCCGTTCTGCTTCCTCATGGACATGTCCATGCTCGGCGTCGGCGTCGGCGGCGACACCCGAGGCGCTGGGCTGGCCCGGATTGGCCCTCCCAAGCCCACCTCGGAGAAGTTCGTGGTCGAGGACAGCCGTGAAGGCTGGGTCGAACTCATCCGCACCGTGCTCAACAGCTTCGTCGGCAAAGCGGCCTTCCCTGCCTTCGTGGACTACTCGCTGGTCCGCAAGCGAGGCGAGCCCATCCGTGGCTTCGGCGGGATCGCCTCCGGGGCAGCGCCGCTCAAGAAGCTCGTCGAGGGCATCACCAACCTCCTGCTTCCCGAAGGCGTCACCGTCACCTTCGCTGCGTCGGACGACACGGCCGATTCCGTCCGTGCGTTGTTCGAGGGCGAGGGCGAGTCCACCAAGGTCAGCGGCACGCAGATCGTCGATGTCTTCAACTACATCGGCAAGTGCGTGGTGGCCGGTGGCGTCCGCCGGACGGCCGAGATCATGTTCGGCGATGCCGACGACGAGGATTTCATCAACCTGAAGTCGAACGCCGATCTGGCCCCTCTGCACGCCGAGAAGGCGGAGATCGAGGCAGCCATCGCAGACTGCGAGGAGGCCGGGCTGCCGGTTGGCCCGCACCAGACGGCGCTTGACGCCGTCGTGGCGAAGATTGCGGCCCACCCGCTGAACGACCGCCGCTGGGCCTCGAACAACAGCATCTTCGGCTCGGTCGGCATGGACTACACGAAGGTCGCCGAGCAGATCGCCGAGAACGGTGAGCCCGGCATCTTCTGGCTGGACAACGCTCGGGACTACGGCCGGATGGGCGATGCCCCGGACCACAAGGACGACCGGGTGATGGGGACCAACCCCTGCGGCGAGCAGAGCTTGGAGAGCTTCGAGCTTTGCAACCTCGTCGAGACGTACCCCGCCCACCACGAAGACTTCGAGGACTTCTGCAAGACCCTCAAGATGGCGTACCTGTACGCCAAGACGGTCACGCTGGTCCCGACCCACGACTTCCGGGCCAATCAGGTGATGCAGTACAACCGCCGCATCGGCTGCTCGATGTCCGGCATCGTGCAGGCCCGCCAGAAGCTCGGCCACCGGGAGTTCGTTCGCTGGTGCGATGAGGGCTACGCCTACATCAAGGATCTCGATCACCTGTACAGCCGGTGGATGGGCGTCCCCAACAGCAAGAAGATGACGAGCGTGAAGCCGTCCGGCACGGTCTCCCTGCTGTGCGGGGCCACGCCGGGCATCCATTTCCCGCACTCGCAGTTCTACCTCCGTCGGGTCCGTGTCTCGAACACCAGCCCGCTCGTCGAGGCCGCCAAGAATGCGGGATACCCTGTCGAGCCCGATCTCGTCGCCGATGACACCGCCGTCGTGGCGTTCCCCGTGGAGGAGAAGCACTTCGCCAAGGGGAAAGAGGACGTGACGATGTGGGAGCAGTTCACCCTCGCTGCCGCCCTCCAGCGGCACTGGGCGGACAATCAGGTCAGCGTCACCGTGAGCTTCAAGGGCAAGGAGAAGGGCGAGATCGCTACGGCGCTGGCGACCTTCGAGGACCAGTTGAAGTCCGTCTCCATGCTCCCTCTGGGCGACCACGACTACAAGCAGGCCCCCTACGAGGCCATCGACGAGCCCACGTACCGGGAGATGGCGGCTCGGATCACGCTGATGGACCTCCACGGCCAGAACGCACACGACGTGGACGCAGAGGACAAGTTCTGCACCACGGACGCCTGCACTCTCGATTTCACGAAGCTCAAGTAGGCTGCTGCGGACTCCCCCTCGGGTAAAGCAGAGGGGAGGCCACGCCGTGGACGCACTCAAAACCCTCATGCTTGAGGGCCAGTTCTTCATCCTGCACAAGAAGCTGGTCGTCCGTGACGACAACGGCGTCGAGCAGGATGTGAGCGAAGCCCTTGAAGCCCTCGAAGGGCGGCAGGTTCGTCTCGCTGTCATGCACGTCCCGCCCGACGGCATCAAGCCGGACGAGTGGGGCGGCGGCTGCTGTGCGTGGGAGAACGCCGGGCACTGTCCCGCAGGCCACCATGAGTATCCCGAGCGGGTGCTCGTTTTCACCTGTGACGGAATGCTCCAGAAGGCGGAGGCCGAGGGGTCGTCCCAGTCGCAGGCATGGGCTCTGTCCAAGTTCGACGGGGGTATTCAGAGAGTGCCCCTGACGATGATGCCCGGTCACTACGGGAGAATCGTCGGGGCCACCACCGATGCCGTGGAGCAGATGCGGGACCGCCTCGCCAACCTGTCCCCGGACCAGCAAGTTGAATCCTTGACCGGGCAGGCAGGAGAGCTTCGGGAGATGCTCGAAAAGCTCCGGAAGGCCACTGGGAGTTGAGAAAAGATGGCAGCGGCCTACTACGAGGGGCGAGTCCACACCGTTTTGTTCGAGGACGCCGCCGAGGCGTTCTACATCCTGAAGGTTCGCCTCGAAGACGAGGGCTGCCAGATTCCGGGGATGCCAAACCTCAACGATGCAGTCACGGTTCGGGGCCACATCCCCGGCCTCAAGATCGAGGTCAACGGCTGGCTCGGCTTCGAGGGCAAGTGGACCAAGCACGAAAAATACGGCAAGCAGCTTTTCGTCACCCGAGCGCCGGTCCTCAAGAACGGCTGGGACGCTGACGCCGCCGAGCGGATGCTGTCCGGCAACGGCGTCGGTGTCCAGATTTGCAAGCTGATCCGGCACCACGTCGGCGACGACGAGTTCATCCCCACGCTGGGTGACGCCGACAAGCTCCAGAAGGTGCCGGGGCTCGCCAAGTTCTCCGCCGCTCACGTCGCCGAACGCTGGGCAGCCACCCGGACATTTTTCCAGACCCTCGGCTTCCTCGGAGACCTCGGGCTCAAGCCCGGCAAGATCCGGCAGGTCTGGCGGACTTTCGAGGATGAAGCCGAGAAAGTCCTCTCGACGAACCCGTGGGAGTTGGTCCGGATCGACGGCATCACCTTCAGCAACGCCGACGAGATCGCCCGGCGGCTCGGGCTCGACCTCAACAACCCGCTCCGGATGCGGGGGGCCGTGCTCTACGCCACCCGCACGTTCAGCAGCTTCGGCCACACGTACATGACCACGGGCCACCTGTGGGGCCAGACCAGCACCCTCATCGACTCCCCCGACAAGACGCAGTTCGCCAAGGCTCTCGGTCAACTGCACAAGGACGGTCTGCTGGTCCTCGACCGGACAACCCGACCGGGGACCACGGCGGTCTACGACCCGTTCTCCTACAAGATGGAGAAGGAGGGGGCCGAGCTTCTCTGCGACCGGGCGGTGCTGGCGTCCTTCGGTGCCAAGGGCTGTGACCCGGCGGAGTACATCGAGTCCCTGTCCGGGTTCGGTCCGCTGACCGCCAAGGCCGCCGAGAGCAAGAGCATCGAGAAGACGGTGAAAGCCGCCGTGCGGGAGTGGGGCCAGCAGTCGCACATCACCCTGTCCCCCAAGCAGCAGCAGGGTGTCATCAACGCCCTCCAGCACCCCATCAGCGTGCTCACCGGGCTGCCCGGCACCGGGAAGACCACCAGCCTCCGTGCGGCCGTCAGCGTCCTTCAGGACGCCGAGGTGAGGTTCCTGCTTTGTGCCCCGACCGGCATTGCGGCCAAGCGGCTGTCAGCCCTGACCGGGGCCAAAGCGTTCACCATCCACCGGGCGTTCGGGGCTCAAGGGAAGTCGGACGACGGGCGACAGGCGACCTACGCAGGCATCGTGGGGAACGCCAAGAAGGACAGCAAGGGCGGAGACGAGTCGGACTGGACCTACCACGCCAACAATCCGCACCCGGCTCAGGTCGTCATCGTGGATGAGGCGTCGATGCTCGACCAGCATCTCCTGTACCGGCTGCTCGACTGCACGGCGGACAACTGCCGCATCGTGTTCGTCGGGGACGCTGCCCAGCTTCCGTCCGTCGGCCCCGGCAACGTACTGCGGGAACTCATCGCCAGCGACCTGTTCCCTGTGACCAAGCTGACCACGATTTTCCGGCAGGAGGACACCAGCGACATCGTGTTCGCCGCCCACGACATTCACAAGGGCGAGATGCCCGAAGTCTCAACCAAGGGGGACTTCGTGCTGGCCGAGGTGGACACCGAGGAAGGCGTGCTGGCGCTCATCTGCAAGCTCGCCCAGAAGCTCTACTCGGACAACCAGAAGGCGACCGATCCCAAGGACAAGGTGGACTTCCAGATCCTCTCGCCCCGCCACGCCGGGACGGTGGGTGTCACCCGGCTCAACGAGCGGCTGCGGGAGCTTCTAAACCCCCGGACGCCGGGGCTTGCCGAGGTCCGGCTCGGCAACGACACGATGCGGGAGGACGACCGGGTGATGGTCGTGCAGAACGACTACACCCTCAAGGTCTTCAACGGCGACGTGGGCAAGATCAGCCGGGTGGACCGCAAGGGCAAGAACGTCGAGGTCAAGGTGTTCGGGGAGACCCCGCTGTTCGTGCCCATCGAGTTCAAGAAGGCCGGGAAACTCATCCGGCTCGCCTACGCCTGCACGGTTCACAAGGCGCAGGGCCTCGAATACGACTACATCCTGATGCCCGTGGTGGACTCGTTCCGTCACCAGCTTCAGCGGAACCTGCTCTACACCGCCGTCACCCGAGCCAAGGTCAAGGTCATCCTCGTCGGCACCCGCACGGCGCTGTCCCAAGCGGTCGCCAACGCCAAGGAGGACGAGCGAAACACCCTGTTCCTCGACCGGCTGGCAAGCGGGGGCCTCACTCCCCCGCCCGCCGGGTAGGAGAAAACAAGCCGCCCAAATGAGGCTGGGAGATAGACCATGACCAGAGACGAGAAAAAGGCCCTCATCCGAAGTGTGCGGGACAAGCTCAAGATCACCAAGGTGGTTTGCACCCGCTCCGTCAAAGGGCGGGGAGGCGACCACTTCGTCGGCTTCTCGGCCGCATGGGACTCCGTGCAGGACGACGGCGGGCGAGGCTTGGCGGAGACGATGGACGACGGCGAGGTTGCAGCGAGCGGCATGACACTCAAGGAAGCCAAGGTCGCCGCCTACCTGCTCGGGATGCAGGCGGACCAGACGGCGTTCGAGAACGCTGCGGCGGGTTCCCTTGTGACCAAGCCCGAGGCGGACAACGCCTGCACGGCCATCAAGCACAACTACGGACGCCTCATGGCGTCCCTGCTCGGCGAGTAGGAACATGGCGCAGCCGAAGCCCCAGCAGCAGGCTCAAACACTGTGGAAGACCACGGTGGATGCCCTGCTCACCAGCGACGAGGTGGACGCTCTCTACGTCCGTCTTGAGGGGCTGGCGGTTGCGCTCGACAACGACCCCCTCGCCTACGGCCCCAAGCGTCTCCAAGAGAAGACGGCCCAGTGCAGGGCTCACCTGACCACCGTGGAGCGGATGTTCCTCGATGTCAGCCGCCGCCTTCACGCTCTACGCCGTGACCTGCGGGCCAAGAAATCGGCCCTCGAACTGGCGACCAAGTTCCTGTACGCCGAAGACCCCGAGGTCCGGGCCGGGCGGAACATCGCCGACCGTGATGCGTTCGCCGCCATCAAGCTCAAGCCCGAGTGGATGGCTGTCCACACGGGTGAGCAGGTGGTTGGAGACCTTGAAGCGGTGATGCACGTCATCAAGGCCAAGAGGTCCGACTTGCGGGACACGCAGGGGCGGATCCGAGATCAGGTCCGGCTGTGTGGGCAGGAACTCGAATTGGGCGGTCGATGGGGCACAAAGCGGCCCAATGCTCCAGATTTGGAGCCCGGCCAAGGCGTGGCGACCGGCGAGGACGTTCAGGACGTGCTCGATCTGATCGAGGACGTGGGTGGAGCGGCGGGTGAGATTCACCTCCCCACCCTCACCGACGACACCGACGAGCCCGAACTGGACGAGGAAGCAGAAGCCCCGGCGGCTGCGGCCGAGGAAGCAGAAGTCCCGGCGGCTGTGGCCGAGGAGACCCCGGCCGAAACGCCGTGGAGCAACCCCACCGAGGTCGATCTCGATGGCTTGGACGACGAACCTGCCCCGGCAGAGGAACCGCCCGCCCCGGACACCACGCTGCCTGAACCCGACGAGTCGGCGAAAAATGCCGCAGAGGTGCTGCCGGGCAACGGTGCGTCGGGTGCCGAGATCGACAGGCTGATCAATCAGGTCCAGCTTCCCACCGCCACCGCCAGCAAGGGCGAGGGCATCACCAACCAGAATATCGACGACCTGCTCGAAATGTTCGAGTAGGGGGGTTGATTCTTGAAACGGTCGAGTAGACGCCAACAAGCGGGCACGTCCTGAAACCCAAACGTACTGACCAATGACCCGCAGGGAGAAAAGACATGAGCAACGGAGCATTCATCCAGTTCGGCTTCGGAGAGGGCGATGAGAACATCGGCCGGAAGTCGGAGAAGTTCAAGGGCGAGTCGGGGCGGCAGTACCGCCTCTCGATGTGCTGGTGGGAGGGGCTCGACAACGGCACCCTCGACCTCAAGGCCAAGACGCCCAAGTTCATCGGGGCCAAGCGCCACTACTTCGAGGGCGTCGGCTACATCCTCGACGGCGGACCCGAGTTCACCAAGATCGCCGGGCAGCCGCCTCGTCTGAGCATCGCCACGGTCGTCGTCCAGTGGCCCATCGGGCAGGACGGCTCCATCGACATGGACCGGGTCAAGAAGCTCGACTTCAAGGTGTTGCCGTGGATCTTCAGCGAGGACAAGTACAAGTCCTTCACGCCGATCCACCGGGAGTTCCACTTCGGCAGCCACGACCTCACGGTCAACTGCTCGGACTCGAAGTACCAGAAGATGACCTTCAGCCCGTGCAAGGACTCGCTCCTCGCCAAGCTGGCGGGCTCGGACAAGGACACGGCCAAGGCGGTCGTCGCCCACGTCGTCGAGCGGGCACAGGCCATCGTCGCCGACATCCAGAGCGAGATCGGCCGTGAGATGACCATCGACAAGCTCCGTGAGAAGCTGGCCGGTGGTGGCGGTGGCGGCGGCAACGCCGGGAACGCCGCAGCGGCGGCCGGTGCGGCTGCAACGGCCGACATCGACGGGCTGGTGGACGACATCCTCGACTGATCGCAAGGCGGGACGGCTCCGGGTGCCAGAAACCCCGGAGCCGGACCCGTCCCCGATCCGGGGAGTCCACCTGATGCTCACTCTCGGCCTCGATCCGTCCCTGACCAACTTCGGTTGGGCACTCAACGACTCCGACGCCGAAGGCAAGGCCCGGTGCCCCGAGAAGGGGCGCTTCCACACCTCCTCCAAGACGCTGTTCGTCGCCCGCTACATGGACCTTCGGGAGTCCTTGAGGGCACTGCTGCGTCGGCTCAAGCCGGATGCGGTGTCCTCTGAGTCGTCGGTCTTCGGCGAACTCTACTCCGAGGGCATGTACGGCCTGTTCCTGTACGTCTGCGAGGCTTGCTACCTCGAAGGCGTCAACCTCGTCCTGTTCACCCCGCCCCAGTTGAAGGCACACGCCCGGTTGTCTCTTGACCGCCCGACGGTCAACGGACGGCTGTGGAAGATGCACAAGGGGGACATGGCCGAGGCCGCCCGAGAGCACTGCGGAGGCAAGGGTCGAATCTGGGCCTCGGACGAGGCCGACGCCTACTGGGCCGCCGTCGCTGGGGGGAGGTTCTGGTTGAGGCTCGACGGGGTATTGGAAGACGACGACCTGACGACCGTGGAGCGCAAGCAGTTCGCTCGGATCCACACGTACTCACGGGGCAAGAAATCCGGGGAGACCGAGAAGACCGGCCTCCTCTACAAAGAAGACGAACGCTACTTCATTTGGGCCGAGGGAGATAAACGAGATGGCGACCAAGAAGACAACGACCAAGAAGAAGCCCGCCAAGAAGAAGGGAGCCAACGCTCTCCAGAAGGCTCGGGCGGTCATCACCAAGGTTCTGAAGGAAGATGACCCCGGCGTCGAAGTCGATCACGCCACGCTGAAGAAGGCTCGTCCTCACCTGCCCACCGGCTCCGTCGCCCTGAGCTACCTCATCGGCGG
>CEPX01194310.1_pt1 | contig 10910 bp, 12 predicted proteins | sample 361361 | NCBI WGS metagenome assembly CEPX01 (sample SAMEA2619974, study PRJEB7988) | marine metagenome | biome: marine biome (ENVO:00000447); feature: mesopelagic zone (ENVO:00000213) & marine oxygen minimum zone (ENVO:01000065); material: "saline water (ENVO:00002010), including plankton...
AAGTGGATTATCCTTATTTAACAGAAAAAGGAATCAAACTGGTCAATGCACCTGAAGGAAACCGAGATGCGGTTGGGGAGCATGTGATCGGAATGTTGTTGTCCCTATTTCATAACCTGAATAGAGGTAACCGTGAGGTGAAACATGGCAAATGGGATCGAGAAGGCAACCGCGGAATGGAGCTTCGAGGTAAGACCGTAGGGATCTTTGGCTATGGCTTTATGGGGCGATCTGTCGCTCGAAAACTACAAGGTTTTGACTGCAGAGTGATTGCTTATGACAAGTACAAATCCGAGGTGGATTTGGATTGGGTAGAAAAGGTTGATTTAGATACTTTTTTTGAAGAGACGGAGATATTAAGCATTCATGTGCCATTGACATCAGAAACGAAGTTTCTTTTCGATTTGGACTATTTGAAACGTTTTAAAAACTTGAGATTGATCATCAACTCTAGCAGGGGTGAGGTGTTAAAACTAAGTGCGGTCAATGCTCTTTTGGCGGATGGAACCTTGATAGGTGCAGCATTGGATGTATTGGAAAATGAGAAGATCAACAAGCTGAGCCCTGAGGAACAATTGGAGTTTGATAAACTGGCTAATAACCTGCAGGTAATGCTATCTCCACACGTTGCGGGATGGACTTTTGAGTCCTACGAACGAATCAATGAAGTGCTGGTTTCTAAGTTGGTTAAAGAGGGACTGGCACAGGTCAGGTAATTGTAAATCAATCACAAAAGGCTTATATTTGCCTCCTTACGATTTAAGAATTAAGAGATACTATATAAAAGAAGGCGGTCCTTTAGGGCCGTTCTTTTTTGTTTTACACAGTTAAAGAAAATTTTATGTCAGCAGTTAATTATTATACCAAGGAAGGTTTGCAGAAGCTGAAGGATGAGTTGGCTCACCTAAAGACCAAAGGGAGATCGGATATGGCTAAGCAAATAGCTGAAGCAAGAGATAAGGGAGATTTGAGTGAGAACGCTGAGTATGATGCTGCTAAAGATGCTCAAGGTTTGTTGGAGCTTAAAATCTCTAAACTTGAAGCAGTTGTTGGTAATGCTAGAGTAATCGATGAATCAAGTTTAGATACATCCAAAGTAGGAATTTTATCTACTGTGACCATTAAGAATAAGAAGAATGGCATGCAGGTGAAGTACATGTTGGTAGCGGAAGAAGAAGCTGACTTGAAGCAAAACAAGATTTCTATCAAATCACCAATTGGGAGTGGATTGTTAGGTTTGAAAGAAGGAGATACAGCGAAGATCAAAGTACCTGCGGGGGAAATGGAATTTGAAATTGTAAACATCGCTTACTAATGGCTTCTATTTTTTCCAGAATCATAGCTCGTGAGATTCCAGCGCACATTGTAGCTGAGAATGATCAGTACCTGGCTTTTTTGGATATCAATCCGTTGGCTCAGGGACATACATTAGTCATTCCTAAAAAGGAAGTGGACTACATCTATGATTTGGATGATGAGACCTTGGCTGGCTTGCATGTGTTTGCGAAAAAAGTGGCAAAAGGAATTGAGTCCGTAGTAGAGTGTGAGCGAATAGGTGTGACAGTGATTGGGCTGGAAGTTCCACATGCGCATGTTCATTTGATTCCGATCAATGGAGTGAATGATATGAACTTTGCTCAGCCCAAGCTTTCCATGACTTCAGAGGAAATGGTTGCCATAGCAGATAAGATCAGAAATGCCATTGGCTAAAATGAATACAAGAAATTAAATAGAAGTGAGTTTCGCGAGGAGCTCACTTTTTTTGTGTCTATGAGAATTGAACAAATGGCTCCGTATCAAACCTGGCGCATCAGGCATAAGGTGATGTGGCCGGAGAAGGAACTTGACTATGTGAAGCTACCTGAAGATGATGAAGGAGTTCACTTTGGGTTGTATGTGGAGGGAAAGTTGGTTTCTGTGGTTTCTGCTTTCGAAAATGGTAAGGAGGCACAGTTTAGGAAGTTTGCAACCCTTGAAGCTCATCAGGGCAAAGGTTATGGAAGTCAGTTGCTGAACTATCTTTTTGAGTGGCTAACAGAGCAAGGAGCGGTTAGAATCTGGTGCAATGCACGAATCGAGAAGTGTGGTTTCTACGAGCGATTCGGGATGGTAAAAACAGATGAAACTTTCCAAAAAGGAGGGAAGGACTATGTGGTGATGGAGTGGGTGGTGTGAGGTTCTATGGGGGTAGGTGATAACCCCTATAGCGGGATATATCCTGACCGATGAGAACACGTTCATTCATAACATATGTTACCCAGACACCCTTTCTAATATTTTGCCAAAGGATTTTTGCATTTCAGTTAGTTCGTGATTGAGAGAATAGTTTGTTAATAGAGTTCTAATTTCAGATGTAGTTCCGTTATTCTGGAAATACTGAGGATGGAGTTTGCCAATTTCAAAGTTGGTAGGTTCTGACCACCCATCCAGTTCGAATGTTATTCCATTTTCTCTGTCCAAAAGAATTCCCGCCTTATAAATTTTACCGTCAGTTGTGGTTGAGTACAGAATTCTCTGGCTGTTTAGAATCCTGTCAATCTTATTTAAACTTTCCGCAAATAGGTGATATTTACTTTCAGATTTTTTAAGAAGCCCGTTCAGCAAGTTCATGACGACATCAAGCTCGGATAATGTTGACAAAAGTTCGTCACGCATGAATGTCAATTGATATTCGCTCAAATTTAGGATGTATTTGTTCGGATAAATATATGTCTCACGCAGACAACCAATGAGGATGGACTTATTCTTCGGAGTTAAATGCGAATATTCAAATTTCAATTCACATTCAATCTTTTCTAGTTCGATTAAATGTTTCTTGTTGAATTCACCCTGAGAGTTAGCTCGTCTGTTTGCGAGTGCTTTGAGAATAAGTTCTTTTTCTATATTGTTAAATGTACTCATAATCGTCTCGGGGGTTGTGGGTAACCTTTAGCCTCCCTCCATATAAATATTTCAAGAAGAGGATTTAATTACTTAAAGATAGGAAATGCAGATTTGGAACCAAGCGCTAAAATTTCAGAATGGCCAGGGGCACGGTCAGGTTGCACTGAAGACGCCTAGAAGCAGTCAGACAATGCACTTTCAGCGTTTGTTGTAGGGCGTTAGATCTTTTTGATTTGATTTTTTATTGTCTTGATTAGTTGATCTGTTGCCTTCCTGTTTTTTTCAATTAGGTTAATAAATTTTTGAAGAGATTTAAGGTATTCTGGTAGCACCTTTTTCATTTCTTCCCAGTAGTGATCTGCTAGTTCTTCGTTCTTGTCGAAGTGTACATTATGCAAGGAGATCCAGAATTGAACATCGTTATCACGAAATTTTAGTTCAGCAATACTGTCGTACAATTGCCCCAAATCATCTTCATTCCAAAATTTGCTATCTTCTAAGTCAAAATATAAGTGAATCCCGTTAATATCGAAATACTTATCTCCTGCAAGACCGGCTAGCGTATTACTATTTTGGTTAAGTACACCTGATATTATCTGTATATCTAGTTCTGTTTCATCTATTTCAGTTACCGCTTTATGAATAGTTTCAAGGGATTTCTTTACTTCAACAGCTTTATTTGAATATGTCCAATAGAAAGCAACTGCACTTTCAGCCCTCTCTAATTTTTTTTGATAGGTCATTCTTTTTATCTCGCGGTTGAAGTCCACCTTTTTGTTAATTTGGTTAATGACTTCACGGATAATTAGTGTAACTAGAGATCCAGTTAAAAATCCTGAAATTGCAGTTAGGTCGATTTTCATGATGAAATATGCTTAGCAGAAATGCTCTACAACATTAAATAACATGACCGATCACGTTATTTCAATTCTCCAAAATAATGGAAAATACTTGATTTATAACTGAATCTAAAACCAGAGCCTTTTAATTATTCACCTGGATTCGCACAGTTTTAGTATGCTTTTCAAACTGGAGTGGATAAATCTCCACCTCTGTTAGTCTCCCGCCAGAGGTCGGACAGGTGTCCGCAAACAGACATGATACAGTTAGTCAGCATGATGCCCATTATAATTCCTAACTATCTAGCGTCATACGGCTTGTTTGAGACAACTCTAGCAAGGGCAAGCGTGGTTTTATGGGTTGTAGAAACCTGCCCAACCTCTAGGCTCTGGAAATTGAGATTCCAAATTCCTGCGTTCCTCATTGTTCAGCGAATTGTAATAATAAGTAAACCTTGAGAGTTCCTGCTCGCCTTTCCCCATCTTCCAGAACATGTCTAATGGGTTGATTTCTGGATGAAGTTGCCACGGGGGTAAAATGTCGTTCACATAGTGTTCCAATAATTTGAATGGCATAGGTTCGATTGTAAGTTCCTGAATCTTAGACTTCAGTTTTATACCGTTTACCGTGCTTTGAAGTCTTAATGAGATATTCTCTTGTTTAATAATTTCGGTGATGATGTTCTCAATTGTCATTTCACCACTTTCAATCAAACCACGAATTATTGCGTCGGACTTGGAGGCTGTTTCAAAGACGTTAATGTGATATTTAGGAAGTTCATTCATAAGAACGATCCATTCACCATAAGTGCTATTCGGAAGAGAGATTACTTCCTTGGTTCCACCAAGAGTTAGATATGTACTAATTCGATAATTCAATGTGTTAGGAGTTCAGCCAATGTGCTACAACGCTCAGCTATGATTAGTGGGGATTAGAAATCACTAATCTCTCGTCTCGCACATAGCCGTGCCTTGATTTAAATTTAAAACTTGTGATGGACTTTCAATCCCCACGGAAAAATCCTGACCAATGAAACCCCATTCATTCATGGCATATGTTAGGTTAAGTTTTCTTCTAGTTCTTTGATTAATTTGTTCATTTTATCACTGTCGTAAGTTCTTTCAATACCCACCCGTTCAATTCCTATTCTAAGCATTTTTTCGTTGAGGTAGTCCATAAACGACTTTGAATAATGAGGAGGGTAGTTGTTCTCAGTTGTAATTGTCATTTTAGTCGAATCGTACCTTATTAGATGTTCCACATGTGGTGCCATGAGTTCAAAAAGTCCTAAATCCTTGGTTACAAAAATGGGATAGACGTTTTGACCTACCATTTCACTTAGTTGAGGGCGGTTGCAGCTCATTCTTGCGTGGAATAGATCCCATGCTGTTCCTAAAATACCTTTTAGTGATTTTTCTTTGGCAGATCCTAATTTGATCATTGACCTCAAGTTTGAGTTTCCTCCAAAAATTTCAAGAGCGAGAGAATATTCGAGACCTAGTATTACGCCTAATTCTGTGGTCATCCAATCAATGAATAATTCGATGTTCTTTTCAGCTTGTTCTTTCTTTAAGCCATTGTCTGCTATTTGTCTTATTTTCAAAAGACCAGCATAGTACATGTTTAGGTTTTCTGTAAATGAACTAATAGAACGGCTTAACAATTCTGGTTTGTCAAAAATGTAATACTCAGTATCATAATCGAAATCAAGCCGTTTGAACCGCTTAATTGGATATTGAAATGCAAAATCAAGTCGATTTTTAATATCCCACAATTTATCTTCAAGAATATCGTATGTTCCTCGATCGTAACATAATTCAGTTAACGCAAATATTGGGGTTTGTTTGACGCTATTCTTTTGGATATATTCTATTAGATGAAAAATAGCATTTTTTTCAACTTTAGCTCGTTTCCTATGCTTTGTTAAATTGGCAATCTCAAGACTTACTGAACTATCTAAAATCAGAAAAACTAGTTCTTTGTTTTTTGCTTCAAGGGTTTCAATTTCAACTTTTGTTGGTAGAGATACTTTCCCCAAATCCGATAAGAAATGAAACTGTTGCATCTGGTGTAATTTGACCTAACATTATAATAAAATGACCGGTCATTTTATTTCCTTCCACCAAAATAACGGAAAATACTTGATTTATAACTGAATCTGAGACTAGAGCCTTTTAATTACTCACCTGGATTCGCACGGTTTCACTATGCTTTTCAAATTGGAGCAGGTAAACCCCTGGTTTCAAACCCGTCAGATCCAACTGCATTTGATTGGAAGTGCTCGAGTACCTTTTAAGTGTCCTGCCTGATAAGTCCATCAGTTGAAAGTTGCCTAGCGATGCATCTGGATGATAAATGTTCACTATTTCACTTGATGGGTTTGGGTAAACACTTATCTGATCTGGTTGAGTGTCTTGAATGGCTGTGACACCTGGGAACAATTGAATTTTAATCAGGGCAACGCTATTCGGTTTCATGGATAAGGCAAGCGTGCCATTATTTAGTGAGATGGACTGACTTTTCAATGATTGATTCCCTACTATTTCATTAATTGCCTCTGATTGGCTGAATCCCTTAGTTACCAATGAATCATAAGTGTATTGCCCATTATTGGTTTGATGGTCCACTACATACATTTCACCTGCATACTCTTCAGAATCATAATCAGGAAGTGTGAGGGAAATGGAATGATCTACAGACTGCAAGATGTCATAGTAGCTATAAACAGGAATGGAGTTGTTGATAGCGATATTCAGTTCGCTGGAGTTGGGTATTTGTGTTTTCTCTTGATAAATGTCCTCCAATTTCGAATAATCACCTGAGGTCAAGTCAATGTAACCAGCCTCAATAAGTGCATTAATCGAGTGTTTTCCTTCGAATAACGTATGATTGAGTGCCTCTACTACTGGGGGCGGAGCATAGTTGGTGATTAAAACATCTAGGCTGCCATTGTTGATGGTAGATTCAGTGATTAGTGGTGCTGAGGATTCCATTTTTACGCGATCACCTTTTAGCTGAGAAATGAGATGAATTACATTATAAACAGGTTTTCGGATAGCTCCATAAGTGAGTAACCCATAGTCGGCGTGAAACTCCTGAGCAGATGACTCAAAATCTTGCCAGGCTGCGATCATATTGGCATTGATCATTGTTTTCTGGATGGAAAGTGTATTTTTTGCCGCAAATGCATAGTGGATATCCGTATCTCTGACTGCTGATGGAGCATTCCACTCACTAACGAGCAGTTCAGGAACAGTAGCACCGATGTTCTCGTATTTTTGATAGATGAAATCTATTGCATTCTGATAGGTTTGAGTTGAGAGATTGAAGTTGTGCCACGAGATAAAATCCATGGGAGCATTCCAATGATGGGTTGAATCAATCAAATGGCTAATTAAAGACAGTTCCCCCTCTGTCTGTGAGATATAGCCAAAAGGGGCTAAATAGGTAATGTTGTTTGCCCAGTGATTGGTAGCCGGGCCACCTACTGGTATGGAAGAATCAACACTTTTTATGGCCTCACGTGTCTTTCGGTACAATTCAAAAAACTCAGCTTGTGTACCGGTCCAAGAGCCTAAGTCTGGTTCGTTCCATATTTCAAAATAAGCGTTATCAATTCCGTAATCAGTATTAATCCTACTCGTAATTGACTGCACGACCGTGTTCCACTGCTCATAGTCTTTAGGAGGCCTCGTATTTAGAATAGACCATCCTGTTGTTTGCGCGGGAGAGCCGTCACTTGAGCTGCTTAGCCATGGAGGCATTTTCTCGATGATGAATAGTAGCTTATCCGTTTTTGCAGCTATTTGTTTCAGGATGGCGCTTACATCATCAAGGATAGCAAGTGTTTCACTGAGGTTGGAGGAGTTGTTAAGCGCACTCTCTATGATATGCAGTCGAATGCTGTTCAGATGATCACCATTATTCAAAAAGTCATCCTGTGCAGCCTGAGTTTTAGGAACGTAAAAGACACCATAATCATAACTTTTATTCGATTCCTGGATGGAGTCTGGGTATACGGTAATAGCAGTTTGCCCAAATGAGTTAAAGGGAAATCCAATCACTAACAGAATAATAATGACTTGAGATGTGATAGTTTTCAATGGCTGCCTGATGAATTACTCCACAGGAAAAATACACATTATTTGGTGAAGAGATGTATTTGAATGGATTCAATGATAATTCAATGCATTCCCCTTGTCTTTGTTGGGACTGAGCTCAGTTAAGGATAAGTTTCTCTAAAGAAGAAATTATCCCTCCAGATGAACCTTTAAATCACGATTCATTTGATCGAACCTTTTGAGTTGATTAAATATGGTTTTTCTCATCGGCTTGAAAAGTAAGCCTGTAAACTCCCAAGTTTGGATGAAAGTACATTGTGAATCTGTTAGTGCTATTACTTTGAAATAATGAGTTGCCGAGAAAAACCACTTTCCCAGGATTTTCTGTCTTGCAGAAAATTCTTTGTAAGGAATTTTGTTCATTGTTAGTGCTTTGAATTTCGACGATTTTCCATTTTCATTGATAATCGTAACATTGAACTTTTTTCCAACTTCCAGGTCTTCGTTATTCTTCATTATTAAAACAGTATTCCATTTTTGGTAGGAGGTGAAGTCTGTTATGGTATCCCAAACTTGTGAGGAGGAGGCATTTAGATTTACCTCAATAGTGTACTTATTCTGAGCTTTAATTTTAGTGTGCATGATCAATGTAAAGGTGAAGAGTAAAATGGATGCAAAGGATTTGGAGAAGATCATAGGTCGATAAAATGCTTTAATTCCTTATAAATTTTATTTACGTAGTTCTGTTCTTGCTTAATGTTTCTATTCATTTCATGATGTCCTATCAGATATTTATAAAAGATCATGGCTTTTTCTGAAGATTCAGTTTTCGTATAGCCTATTTCAGTAAGTATGGATGCAACAAACTCTATTCGCTGTTGATCGATTGATTCAATAATCATCTTCACTTCTTCATGGTGAGTAGCATAGCGTTTGAGATATAAGACAAAATCTAAATTGGAATCAGCTTTGAACGCCTGTTTTACTAGTATAAAGAATTTGTCTTGAGGACTCTCGGCTTCTTGGACTAACTGGATTATTTGGTTGGTATCTAATTCTATCCAGTAGTTAATTATTTCATCAATAAATTTTTTTTTAGAACCGAAATGCCAGTAAAAACTAGAGCGATTGCACTTGAGATATTGCGACATTTTGTCGACTATAAGTGCAGATTCGCCCTGACTTGCAAAAAGTTCAAATCCATACTTTATCCAATCAAGCTTCTGGGCAACAATTTTCGGCATATCTAAACAGTATTGTTTAGAAACAAAATTGACGAATTTTATTTATTAAACATAGTTGTTTAGAAAAAAAAGATTCATTTTATTAGTTCAACCTTTTAGGTGCAATAACTACTACCTATCATCAGGTAGGTGCATAATCCCGGTTTTAGCTGATGGAAATACATATCTTAGCGCATGACCTTTACCAAATACAAACAGATATTCGGTGAAGATTTTTGATAAACTATATTCCGCAACCAACAAGCAACAAAGTACAATGGAGATTTTACTCGTAGACGATCATCGTATCTTGCTGGAAGGTACCAAAACAATCATTGAATCGACTTCTGATAAATACCGGGTAAAGGACATTGCAAGTTCTGTAGAGGAGGCTCTGGAATTGCTCAAACAGAACGATTATGATGTATTAATCACGGATTATGAAATGCCCGGAATGACTGGAATGGAGCTGATACAAATTGCGAAAACCATCAATCCTGATCTTCGAACTATTGTATTAAGCATGCATGATGAGCCTGCCGTGGTGAAGGAATTGCTTAAATTGGGACTGAATGGGTTCGTTTTAAAGAGTGATTCGCATCAGGATATTTTTGAAGCTCTAAAACGGGTAGAAGAAGGTAAAATTTATTTGAGTCAGAGTATTTCCCAGATGCTTATTCATCATACTGATAAATCAAATTCCAGTTCCCTCACACCTCGCGAGCAGGAGATTGTGAAGTTGATTGTGAAAGAATACAGCACCAAACAGATTGCTGAGATTCTATTCATCAGTGAGAAGACCGTGGAGACCCATCGCAAGAACATTCTTAAGAAAACGGAAACGACCAACCTGGTAGGGTTGACCAAGTATGCGTTTAAGCATGGATTGGCGTAAAAAAAGATGTTAGATGATAGATGTTAGACTTTAGTTCCATGTCTATTCCTAAATAGGATCAAGATAATCACTACTCCTGGAAGCATCTTTACCTGGTTACTACCTCCATACTTCTAACCTTCTCAATATGCTTAGTCTCAATATTGATCACAACTGAGCTTCCTTTGCGACCCTCTTTAGTGTCGATATCCAGTTCTCCTTTGATCAGGTTTATTCTGGAGTTGATGTTGCGCCAGCCGTTGCCTTCGCTAACCTTGAACTTCTCGATATCATAACCCATTCCATCATCTTCGATGGTAAGAACCAGTTCGTCTTCGTGATTGGTAATGCCTATGTAGACGTTATCAGCCTGGCTATATTTCATAATATTGGAAAGGAACTCCTGTACAATACGGTACATTGACACTTCTACCACTTCGGGCAATCGTTCTTCCAGATCAAAAACGGAAAGATGTACTTTTATCTTCTCCGTCTTATTGATTCGATGAATGAGCTCCTCCAATCCGTCGATTAACCCTGCTTTCATTAAGGTTTGAGGCATTAGGTTGAAGGCGATATTTCTGATTTCGGTATGAATGTCTTTTAATAAGGTTGTGGAGTTGTTGTACAATTTGTCTCGCTTATCTTTATCTCCTGCCGATTCATTCATGGATTGAATATTCAGATTGAGTGCGGATATTAGTTGACCCATGCCATCATGTAGATCTGTGGCAAAGCGCTTTCGTTCTGTTTCCTGAGAATCAATGACCGCTTGCATCTGGCTTTCACGCATTCTTATTTTTTGCTCTTGAAGTACAGCCTGATGCTGTTGCCTGGTTTTGTATCGAACAAAGTAGAAGATAACAATCAGTAAAATAATTAGAATCACCAGACCAATCATGAGTAATGTGTTTCGTTGTATGGTAGCTTCTTTTAGCTCATTTTCTTTGGCCAAAAAGGCAATTTCTTGTTCCTTCTCTACTGTCTTGTACTGTGTCTCTAGCTCTGAAATTTCTCGTGACTTTTTAG
>CEPX01008850.1_pt1 | contig 10906 bp, 7 predicted proteins | sample 361361 | NCBI WGS metagenome assembly CEPX01 (sample SAMEA2619974, study PRJEB7988) | marine metagenome | biome: marine biome (ENVO:00000447); feature: mesopelagic zone (ENVO:00000213) & marine oxygen minimum zone (ENVO:01000065); material: "saline water (ENVO:00002010), including plankton...
AATGGAAAAGATAATTCAATCAGTAAAAAATCATAAATGGGCTTTTCTTTTTGCTTTTTTGGTAGGCGCGATTATGGTTTTTCCTCAGATCTATTTTCAGTACGATCATAGCCAGGAATATCAGGGGATTTATATATCTGGCACCGATAATGAATCCTTTTATCTTAATCGGGTAGCGGAAGTTCGGGACGGTCATCCTTCACTTGGAAGTCCTATTTTTAAAGAGGGGAAGGATAATCCTTATTTACAGCCCCCATTAGGGGAAATTATAATCGCTTATTTGGGGAGAATTTTCTTTTTGGATTTTAATAATACTATCTTGTTGACCAAATTTCTTTTCCCCTTTTTGGGTTTTTTGATAGTCTATGGTTTTGTTTTTTTGATTTCAAAAGAAAAATTAACTGCTTTGACAAGCTCTACGGTCCTTATTTTGGCAAACAGTCTTTTTTCCCGCCACGGGCTTTTAGTATTATTACAAGGAGAGTCTCCCGCGACTGCTTTCTTGAATTTCTTTCGCCCAGTTCAGCCTCAGATGAACTTTCTTTTTTTCTTTGGTTTTCTTTTGTGTTTTTGGCTCTTTTTCGAAAAAAAACAATGGCGATGGGGTATTATTAGCTCTTTGATTCTTGGCCTTTCTTTTTATATTTATCTTTATACCTGGAGTTTCTTATATGTTTTTGTAGGCCTGATTTTACTTATCTTTCTTTTGAAAAGACAGTGGTCTGAAATAAGAAGAATAGGCTATGTTGTTTTAGGAAGTCTGCTTGTCACCATTCCTTATTTTTTGAATTTATATAGATCCATTCTTCATCCTAATTTTAGCGAGGTTTCCCCAAGATTTGGCTTGATTGATGGTCGTCAGCCCATTCTGGGATTTCTGGTTCCCATCATTTTCATTCTTTTTGTGCTTTTTTTCCCGAAAAAGAGGCAAAATAGATATCTCTTTTCTTTAGCCCTACTCCTCACCCCCTTTATTGTCCTTAATCAGCAGTTAATAACCAACAGAATATTTGAAACCGGTCACTACCATTGGTATACCAACCAACCTTTAGCTATTATTTTTTTTATTATTATACTTTTTTATCAAACAGGAATTATTCAAGAGAGGTGGAGAGTACTTAAGACTATAAATATATTGAAGATTTTAGCTGTCTTGATAATTGGAATAAGTCTTTATACTGGTATAACTATTCAGACTGCTTCTTACAAAGAACAACAAGATGGGATTTTACAAGATCAAAAGTATGCTCCAATTATAAAATGGTTAAACGCTTATACCCAAAAAGATGAGGTCGTTCTGGCTGATTGGATTCTGGCCAGAGTTATTCCCAGCTACACTTCTTTAAATGTATTTGATGGTACCTCAGGCTATTATTACCTTGCCGCTTCTCGTCAGAGGATGTCAGATATTATCTTTCTTTTCCATCGCCTTGATGGTTTGAAAGGAGAAGAGGCAAAAAACCGCTTTTTAGAAGCCGAAACAAGGGTCTCCATTTCCCGAGGGCTTTACGGAGAATACTATAAAGAAAAATTTGGCGATGAGGTTAAAATTCCCGATGAAATTCTACTCGATCTAGCCAAAAAGTATCAGGATTCTCTTTTAATTCCTCTCGATAAATTCCTCAAAATACATGACGTGAAATATGTGGTCTGGGACAAAAAAGATTACCCTCAATGGCAAATGGATCAATACAAGTTTTTGAACCCGGTTTATGAGGAAGGTAATTTTAAGATATATATTCTTCAATGAGGATTTTATTTCTTACCAATCATTTAGAGGAAACTGATGGCTGGAGCAGTGCTTCGTGGAATTTAATTGAGCAACTTAAAAACCAGAATCACGAGGTTTTAGTTTTAGTTAATAGGTATTACAAAAGAGGGAAGCTAGAAAAAGATCAGCAGAAGGTTTTGCTGCCAGACCCTTTAAAACTCCTTGCCAATCCCTTTTTGATTTTCTTGACCGCAAGGAAGATTAGTAGCGAAATCGCTAAGTTCTCACCAAATGTTATCCATTTTATGGTGGAGCCATACGCTCTTTGCTTGCCATTTTTGAAAACAAGTAAAGCTAAGACTTTTCTAACAGTTCACGGTACTTATAGTGTGCTTCCGATCTTGTTTAAATTTTCTCCGCAGAAAGTGATTCTAAACTACTTGTCTAAAAAGTATTATCAAAAGTTAGACATAATAGTGGCGGTAAGCAATTATACAAAAAGATATTTGCTAAAATATTATTCCGAACTCAGAGAAAAGGTTCGGGTAATTACTAATGGAATAAATTTTGACCAACTGTTTGAAAACCCAAAGCCCAAAAGCCAAGTGAAAAAATATATATTGTTCGTTGGACAGGTTAAAAAGCGAAAGGGCCTTCTGGAAGCGATTGAGGCTTTAAAGTATTACAGAGACAACTTTTCAGACAATCTTATTTTCGATATAGTAGGAAACTATAACAAGAATGACGAGTATTATAAAAAACTAGTGCATAAGCTTAAGGAATACAAATTAGGAGACGAGAATTCCTTCAAAGGACGAGTAAGCGGGGAAGACTTGCATACTTATTACCGCAACGCCGACCTTCTTTTAATGACCTCTTTGTTCAATCATTACTTTGAAGGGTTTGGGTTGGTGTTTTTAGAGGCCAATGCCAAAGGAACTCCAGGAATTGGTTCCAGAAACTCTGGCTGTGAAGATGCTATTTTAGATGAAAAGACCGGCTACTTGGTAGACCCCTGTAACCCAAAGGAGGTAGCTGAAAAAATAGATATGGTTTTAAATAAGAATACCATTCAAGCACAAAATTGCATTGAATGGGCAAAGCAGAATGATATTAAAATAAAAGTTAAAGAACTGCTCAATTTTTACCATGGCAGATAAAGAAATAAAACTCGATATTGGCTGCGGGAAGAATAAAAAAGAGGGATTTATCGGAATAGACATTGACCCAAATAGCAACGCAGATATAACTGCCTCTGCTTTGAATTTGCCATTTGAGAATTCAAGCGTAGATGAGATAATTTGCTCTCATTTGGTCGAGCATTTTCCTCCAGCAGAACTCCAAAAGTTTTTTGATGAGATTTATAGAGTGTTAAAACCAGGAGCTAAGGCCTGGCTTAAAGCAGATAGAGAATGGTCAGAAGGGAGGTTATTAAGAAAAGATCCTGATCACAAGAAGAGATATTCAGCTAAAGAAATAGAAAAGATGGTTGGGAAGTTCAGTTATTCTGAGGTCAAAAGAGAGATTTATCGTTTCGGTTGGCATATAAGAAACAAGATATTTATTAGGCTCAAAAAGTAGAGAATAAGCTAAAATAGACAAATAAGCCGATTTTTGTATAATAAGAACAGGTGTTACGCCTGTTTTTTATGTTAAAACAAATACTAAGAAAGATTTGGCATAAGTGGAAATATGCTGCTCGAATTTTTGGCAAAGTTAATTCTTTCGTTATCTTAACTTTGTTTTATTTTATAATCATAGGCCCGATATCTTTACTGAGAAAACTAGTGAAGGTTTTTCATTCAAAAGGTCAACAAAAATCTTATTGGGTTTCCCCAGAAAAGGAAAATCCCGAAGGTTTTAAAAACCAATTTTAATATGTATATTTTGGGCATATCTTGTTTTTATCATGATGCCGCTGCCAGCCTTTTAAAAGACGGGGAAATAGTTGCTGCCGCTCAAGAGGAAAGGTTCACCAGAAAAAAGCACGATGACAGTTTTCCTACTCAGGCAATAAATTACTGTTTCAAAGAAGCTGGCATTGATATTTCTCAAGTTGATTACATTGGTTTTTACGATAAGCCCCTTTTGAAATTTGAGAGAATTCTGGAGAGCTATATTGATAACTTTCCCAAAAGCTGGCGGGCATTTATTGCTGCCATGTCAGTCTGGCTGTCAAAGAAGCTTTGGATAAAGGAGGTTATTAAAAATAAACTTCAATACAGGGGAGAGATTTATTTCATAAACCATCATTTATCTCATGCTGCCAGTTCTTTTTTGGTTTCTCCATTTGATACATCTGCCATCTTAACGGTTGATGCTGTGGGGGAGTGGGCAACAGCTACTTTTGGAATAGGCAGGGGAAAGGATATTAAAATTTTAAAGGAAATCAATTGGCCTCATTCCCTGGGAATGCTTTACAGCGCATTTACCTATTATTTGGGCTTTAGAGTCAATGATGCTGAATACAAGGTAATGGGAGCTGCTCCATATGGCAAGCCAGTCTATACTGATTTGATTAAAAAAGAATTAATAGATATAAAAGAAGACGGCAGTTTTAAATTAAACTTAGATTATTTTGAGTATCCTTACGGGTTTAGAATGGTAAACAAGAAATTTGAAAATCTTTTTGGCGAGCCGCGCCGGACTCCAGAGAGCAAAATTGAACAGCGCCATTGGGATTTGGCTGCCAGCATTCAGGAGGTTACCAATGAAATTACGATAAAGATGGCAAACCATTTATATCGAGAGACAGGCCTTAAAAATATTTGTCTGGCCGGAGGAGTAGCTTTAAACTGCGTATCCAATAGCAAGATTTTAAACAATTCTCCTTTTGAAAATATATTTATCCAGCCTGCGGCCGGAGATGCCGGAGGAGCCTTGGGGGTTGCCCTGTATATTGATAACGCTGTTTTAGGAAACGATCGTAAAATCCAATGGGAGCATAGTTTTTGGGGACCTAGTTTCTCCAATGAAAAAGTAAAAGAGTTTTTAGATAAAAAAGGATTAGAATACCATCAATTTGACAATGAAACGCTTGTAAAAAAAGTCGCTCAGCTTATTGCCAAACAAAAGGTGGTTGGTTGGTTCCAGGGAAGGATGGAGTGGGGGCCTCGGGCTTTGGGAAACCGAAGTATAATTGCTGATGCCAGAAATAAAGAAAATTGGCGGAAGGTCAATTTAAAAATTAAGTTTAGAGAGAGTTTTCGTCCTTTTGCCCCTACTGTTTTAGAGGAAAAATCTGAAGATTATTTTGAGATTCCAAAAGGGGTTTTGGGTCGTAAAACCCCAACCTCTTATATGCTTTTAATAGCCAAGGTTAAAGAAGAGAAAAGAAAAGAGATTCCGGCCGTAACCCATATTGATGGCACTGCCCGCCTCCAAACGATTTCAAGAGAGCAAAACCCTTTATACTATGATTTAATCAAAGAATTTGATAAGATTACTGGGTGCCCGGTAATAATCAATACTTCCTTTAACGTCCGAGGGGAACCCATTATTCACAGCCCAGAGGACGCTTATAATTGTTTTATGAAAACCGGAATGGATTGTCTTGTAATTAACAATTTTCTTTTATTAAAATAAATTATGAATTATTTAAAGAATTTATTAAGCAGTTTCTTGAGCAAATTATCAATTTTTAGAGAACTCTGGAGTTTTTTTCTGGTTAGGAAAAAATGGTGGTTATTGCCAATCATGGTGTTTTTGATTTTATTCGGATTTTTGATGCTTTTTGCCCAATCGTCTGTCTTAGGTCCTTTTATCTATACGATTTTTTAAGGTATTGACCGACTACTTAAAAGTTGTTAAAATTTTACTATGGAAAATCCTAAGACAAAAGCAGTGGTCTTTGGAGGAGCTGGCTTTTTAGGGAGCCACGTGGCTGATATTTTAAGTGATCGCGGCTACCAAGTCGTTATTTTTGACTTGAAAAAATCTCCTTATTTAAAAGAGGGCCAAATTTCTCTTGTGGGAGACATTACCGATGAAAAAGCAGTTGAGGAAGCTCTTCAGGATTGCCAAGTTGTTTATAACTTTGCTGCCATCGCTGATATGGATGAAGCAAAGGAAAAACCCTTAAATACTATTAAGTCAAATATCTTAGGCAACACCGTCTTGTTGGAGGCGGCGATAAAGAATAACGTAAAAAGATTTGTTTTTGCCAGTACTCTTTATGTTTACAGCAATACCGGTTCTTTTTACCGAAGCTCCAAACAGGCTTGCGAGTCAATAATTGAAAATTATCACGAGATCTACGGTCTTGATCATACAATTTTGCGTTACGGTTCTCTTTATGGGCCGAGATCCAACGAGGATAATTGGGTTCATAGAATATTAAAGCAAGCTATTGTCGAAGGGAAAATAACCAGACCTGGCGATGGCGAAGAAATACGAGATTATATTCATGTTCACGATGCCGCTAGACTGAGTTGTGATGTTTTAAACGACGAATACAAGAATCAGCACGTAATTATTGCCGGCAATCAAGCAATTAAAATAAAGGATTCCCTTGAGATGATAAAAGAAATGTTTAACAAGGAGATTGAATTAGAATTTTTACCCAAAACTACTCTCACCGGTCATTATAAAATAACACCGTATGCTTTTACTCCTAAATTAGCTAAACGAATTCAAGGTAATCATTATGTAGATTTTGGCCAGGGGATTTTAGATTTAATAAACCAACTTTACAAAAAATATTCCCCTCACAAAAAGAAAGATGGATTCTATACTAAAGATTAGAGCCATAATTTTTGATTTCGATGGAGTGATTCTCGAATCCATGGATATCAAAACAAGAGCTTTTGCTTTTTTATTTAAAGATTACCCAAATCACCTTCAAGAGATCCTTAAACTTCATAGGTTTCACGGAGGAATGTCTAGATTCGAAAAGTTTGACCGAATTTATAGAGATATTTTAAAAGAGCCCCTTTCTCAGGATCAAAAGGTCAAACTTGGTAAAGATTTTTCAGATTATGTTTATCAAGAAATCCTAAAATGTCCTTTTGTTGAAGGGGCTTTTGAATTTCTTGAAAAGTATTCAGAAAAGCTCCCCCTTTTTATTGTTTCTGGGACTCCAGATGACGAAATTAAATCGATCATTAAAGAACGTAATTTGGGGAAATATTTCAAAGAGGTATTAGGCAGTCCCTTAAAGAAGAAAGCACTTAATTTTAAAATATTAAAGGAATATAATTTAAATCCTAAAGACGTTGTTTTTGTCGGGGATTCAATTGATGATTATGATGGAGCCAAAGGAGCGGGCATTAGGTTTATTGGCAGAATCAAAGAAGGCAATCCCTTTGAAGGGCTCAATATTGAATCTAAAATTTATAACCTCTTTGAGTTAGAAAAAATAATTAATAAGAGAAAATTATTATGAATAAACTCCAAGCTTATGAAAAAGCTTTAACACTTTATGGAAGCATTTTTTCTCAATTAACAACAAAAGAAAGTCGGTATTTTTTATCCACCCTTAAACATGATTTTGTATTTTTCCTTTTCGCTTTAATTTGGAAAAGAGCCAATTTAAAAGAGGGGAGTTCCTTGAGGAAAAATTTAAGCATCGGAAATCATTTTTTCCCCAGAAATTTCAATGAATGGCAGTTTAACGGACGCTGGCTTTCCTTTGGTGAAAATAATCAAGAATTATGGGAGGTAGATAAAAACCATTTTATAAAGGAGGGAATAACAAAAAGAGAAGGAAAGAGATTGGCTGTTCTTACCTACGGCTTGGATTTAGAAAGAGCTTTTAATTTCCAAGAGCTCCTCAAAGAAAGAGATATTGGGACTGTTATTGATTGGCAAGGCAACTTAAAAGGAAATCCATCATTTAAGATTATTAAAAAATCAAAAATCTTTAATCCTTTATTTTTCTATTTTTTTATCAAAAATATTAGAGTATTGTTTAAAATTTATCAATTACTAAAGAAAGAGTGTCAAACCAATAGTTCCTTATTAGATTTTTTAAGATATTTTACATATTCCGCGTTTGTTTCCGCCAGGATTCGCTTTTTTTTGAAAATTTTGGCAAAAAATAAATCTATCGGAACAGTAATTCTTTCTGACCTAGATAATACTTGGGGAAATTCATTTTTGTTTTGGAGCCATTTTTATGGCTTTAAACAGGTTGTCTATCCCCACGGTTCGCCCCTCATTTTTAATAAAAATCGATATTTTGCTCCCAACGAATTTTATATTTGGACTAACTACCAAGAGAATGCCCTCAAAGAGCAAAAAACTTATTCAGGGATTACCCCTTTTTTACCAAGCTGGCTAAAGAATATCGATCAGGGCCGATTGGAGATAAGAAACAAAAAAAATCAAGTTAGAAGATTGGCAATCATAACAGGAATGGAGGAGAATTTAGAAGTTTCTTTTTCCGATAGAGAGAAAATAATAGACTATATGGAAGAAATTTCCGATTTTGCTTCCCGAAACAATCTTCTGGTTAGATTAAAATCACATAAATTATTGGATTGGCATAGAGATTATGATAATTTGGCCCAAAAATATGAATGTGTAACCCACGTTAAAGAACGTTGGAAGTTAGAAGATTTGGAAAATATTGATCTTGCTATTTTAATGAACACCAGCACAACTTTAGCGCTTCAATTACTTTTCTCGGGAGTACCAATTATAACTTGCAAAGAACTCATATCTGAAATTTTAACAAAACATTTTTCTGTTCCATATTTTCAATTTGTTGCTAAAACAAAATTAGAGGTTCAAGACTACTTAGGGCGGCTTATTAACGATGAAGAATTTTATCAAAAAGCTCAGGATGAAGCAAGATCAATTTATAATTCGGCGATAAAAAAAGTTTAGAAAGAAATTAAAATAATGAAAATTTGTCACATTTTTCAAAAAGATAACGATATTCCTAAAGATAAAACCGATTCTTTTGCTGTTGAGGATTATCGTGGGTTTGGATCAATTCATAAAGCGGAAGCTATAACAAATCAGATTTTTCTTGATAGATGGAATCAGGAATATATTCGGAAAATAACCTATAAAGACTATGAAGTGAGCTGGTCAGTTTATGATATTATCTATCGCAGCTTCTCCCTTCCTTTTACCGAAATTGAACGATTGATAGATATTCTCAATAGTTATGAAATTGTTATCTTGCACAGTGTTGAAGAAAAATATGCTAACGTTTTGCAACACATTTGCTACAATAAAGATTTTCGTAACGAAAGAAAGGTTAACCTTGGAAAAAAGATAAAGAGATTTTTTATCTATTTAATATCTTTTTTTATAACCATACCCTCTATTTTTTATTTCGCCATTTCAAAGAAAAAAATTGGTATTTGGACTAGTGATATGATTTTTCAGGGAACAGATTCCGATTTTCGGTTCAACCGACTTTATGAAAGACTAAAGCAAAATAAAATAAAATTTGTTGAGTTCGTTAGGATTCACTCTTTGGGCAATGTTTTTAAAAATATACTAATAAGAAAAAGATTGGTAATCTATTACCAGCCAATAAGCTACTTTCTTTCTTTTTTTCTTTCTGGCAGGCAAAAAAAAATAGCACCAAAATCAATATACAATTCAGTTTTGCTCTCTTATGATTACGATAATCAGGTTCTTTTAAGGGTTATTCCCATCTTTCAATTTATTTATAAATTAATTGGTCTTCGCTCGCTCTGGGTGCTTTATTTTTCTTCTCGAAACGCTCCTTTAGTAATAGCGGCTAAAGCTTCAGGAATTAAAACAATAGGAATGAAGCATGGAGCCGGGACAAAATCATACGATATTTTTGAATTTATTACTCCCTATTGGTCGACAAAAAAACTGGGGCCAGATGTTTTCGGTGTCTGGAGTCTTTGGTATCTGGAATATTTTAAAAAATATAGCAAGATTCTTTCGCAAGAATCTATAAAGTATGCGGGATTGCTAAGGCCATACACTTTAAAATCAAAAACCATCGAGGATAATTACCAAACAAAAGAAAAAGGCAAAATCCGCCTCCTTCTTATTTCAGAGCCATTAACTGACCCCAGAGAAATTGTTCCTTATCTTGAACAGATTATTAACGATCCTCGTTTTTCTTTGGCTATTAAAGTTAGACCAATGACTAGAGATTTGTTTTATGAAAACATCATTAAACTTCTCCCAATAGTAAAATCTTGGCCAAAATATGAAGGTGATATTTTTGAGGAGGGAGAAAAGGCGGATATATTTATCGGTTCACATAGCACAGCCTTACCCGAGGCTTCTTTGCTTGGTAAGCTGTCTATCTTTCTCAAAACCGAAAAATGGGGAGATTATTTTGAAGTTAGAGACTTAGTAAGAGAAATGGATATGTTGGTGGAGAGACCCGAAAAAATAATCGAACATATTTTTACTCGTATTCAAAAAGAGAAAGAATTGAGAACTATTGAGAAGATTAGAGAGCGATACTTTGGCGAAAACAAAGACGGTACCGATTGGGCGGTAAGAGAACTTAATATTGAATAGACTTTTAGAAAAATTATGGTAATATAATAGGAAATCATGGACAAAAAAGCCAAAATATTAATAACCACTTCTTCTTTCGGAAAAGTGGATTCAAGTCCCTTAGATAAATTAAAAGAACATGGATTTGAAATAATTGAAAATCCTTTTAAAAGAAAAGTGACCCCTCAAGAATTAAGGGAGCTTTTACCGGGAGTAGCGGGTTTGATTGCCGGCACCGAGGCAATTGATAGAGAAACAATGGAGAATTCAAACCTTAAAGTTATTTCTCGGGTAGGGGTGGGAATGGCAAGTATTGACCTTAATGCAGCGAAAGCCCTGGGAATTGCGGTTAAAAATACGCCCGATGGCCCAACTGTTGCTGTGGCTGAATTAACTCTCGGAGCCCTTTTGGGATTAATAAGGATGATTCCCCAAATGGACAGGGATCTTCGTGAAAAAAAATGGACAAAAAAAATGGGCTTTCAGCTTACGGGAAAAACCGTCTTAATTGTTGGTTTTGGCCGCATAGGCCGCTATCTAGCCAAGTTATTAAGACCATTTAAGGTAAAATTATTAGCAGTTGATCCGGCCTTAAAAGGCGTAATTGATGAAGTTTCTATCGTCTCGCTTAAAGAAGCTTTGCCAAAAGCAGATATCATTGCTCTTCATTTGGGCGGTAATTCTCAAGTTTTGGGCGAAGATGAATTTTCTCAGATGAAAGAAGGAGTCTTTATTTTAAACGCAGCAAGA
>CEPX01013424.1_pt1 | contig 10904 bp, 16 predicted proteins | sample 361361 | NCBI WGS metagenome assembly CEPX01 (sample SAMEA2619974, study PRJEB7988) | marine metagenome | biome: marine biome (ENVO:00000447); feature: mesopelagic zone (ENVO:00000213) & marine oxygen minimum zone (ENVO:01000065); material: "saline water (ENVO:00002010), including plankton...
ATTGAATTAATTGACTGTGTTAGTTTGGATATCAATTTGATTAAAGCCGCAGCCCTTGGAGGTAAGAAGTTTTAAATGCCTGTAAAATATCAAAAGTTTATCAGTAGGCAGGATTTAAAGGATAATCCCGATACACTCTATGTGTTTGGTGATAATTTTGTACGTAAGGGATTTGGTGGACAAGCAAAAGAAATGCGAGGAGAACCTAATGCAGTTGGTTTGCCTACCAAGAAATATCCATCGTTTAGACCAGAAGCCTTTTTAACTGACGATGATCTTGAAGAGGTTCTAGAGAAGAGTAGACCCGGTATTGTGATGTTACTAAATTACCTTAAATCAGGTAAAAATGTGGTAATACCGACAGATGGTGTTGGTACAGGTCTTGCTGGGTTAGGCCCTAACTCTGCCATACTAACGTACTATGAAAACGTCTTCAACCGACTAAAGAAAATATAGGAGAACTACAATGGACCAACTAACTTACGAACGAGAATTCTTCGGGAAAATGACTTCATTTGAATTAGATGTCTATATTGATATCTATGATGGCCCAGGTGGACGAAAGAGGTATGGACGCCCAGTAGAGGACGTTATTAAAGAGTATTGGAACGAGTACCTTAATGAGCGACCGTGATTTTAGGATCATTGATCAACTATTTAAGTTGGCACAGGACGTGCCGGCCATTGGGTCGGCGCGTTTTGCTGCATGTATAGTTAGTGGAACATCGTTTGTTTCGTATGGATTTAATCAAAAGAAATCCCATCCGTTCCAAGCAAAGTATGCTAAGAATGTGGATGCTATCTATCTTCACTCCGAGACCGATGCCATCAAAAATGCTTTGAAAAGAATTTCTCCTGACGAGTTGGAGAAGTGTTCTTTGTACATAACCAGAGCGAAAAGAGATGAGGAAAACAAACGATGGCTTTACGGTCTTGCGAAACCCTGTATAGGTTGTGTGGCAGCAATCGATGACTTTGATTTAAAACGAGTAATCTATTCTCTAGATGTGGAAGGATATAAATATCTCTAGAAATTAATATTCTAGGAGATATCTATGAAAAGGTTTAAATCATATTTAAATGAAGATTCTTTCAATATAGGACTTTCTTCACCAGATACAAACAATGCTGACGTAAATAATCTTATTAGACATTTGCAAGTTAAATCTTCTTCTGATTTGGTTATGGTTGGCAACAAAGCTGGTAAGGTAAAAGTTCGTAGAGAATTTGAAGACGATATCAAAGATATTATCAGTTATGTTAGTAATAAAAATTTAACAATACCATGGGCATCTAGTAAGATTGGTGATGGATCAGTTGGCGAAGGTGGTGAAAAGATAAGTGAAAGTACACAAGAGATTATGGTTGCTGCACTAGTTTTGAACAAACATAGAGGTAAATCTTTATCTATAGAGGATGCAATTGAAATTATAAATGAGGCTAAGAAACAGTTTAACAAAATTCAAGGTGCTTCAAGTAATCCAAAATTACTAAATCAATTTGATAATAATTTTGATGATCTTGCAACAGCAATTTCATCTTCTAATGCTATCTTAGATATTGTACCAAACCCCAGTAAAGCATATTGGACAGGACAAGGATGGCATAAAGACATTATTAAGTATAATCCTAAGATAGGTAATGTTAAGGACTACAATTCTTCGGATATTGTTATTAAGGGTGGCAATAAATATTATGGATTTTCTTTGAAAAAGAAAGGAACAATTAAAGAAGCTGATCCGACATTAATTAACAAACCTATTACTGGTAGTAAATCTTTTTTGAAAGATATTGTTGGTCAGAGTGATGTTGATGCGTTAGAAAAATCAAAAAATCTATTTTTCAATTATGGTTTAGAAAAATATTATGGTAAGAAATATACCAGAAAACAAATTTCTATTATGAAGGATAAAGAAAGAAATGATTTGATTCGAAATGTTCCAACAAAGGTTTGGTCAGAACTTCTTAGAGACCCAAGAAACGTTTTTTTCCAAAGAGTTGAGAAAATCATTTCAGAAAATAGTCAAGATTTCATCGTTAAATTTTTGAACTTGTTGTTTAGAACAGATTTGGAAAAATATTTAGAGTCGAATGAATTTTCATTTTATCTATTGACAGGTATTGGCCGGAAGTTAAAAGATGAAGTTGTTGTAGAAAAGGCAAAGGTTAGTGAGTTAATTAGAACTATTGAAACCCTCAAAGAGATATATAAGTCTAAGTTAACTGTTGTTAAAACCAAAGGTAAATTACAAGCATGGGAACCTAAAGCTGGTGCATCAAAAATATTTTTAACAATTGCATCAAATAATAGACCAATTATTAATATAGAAATTCGATATAAAGGTAGTTATACAGCTAATCCACAATTCCAAGCGGTGGCTACACCCATATTTAAGAATCTGTTCAAGAAGAAATAAGGATAAATATAATGAAGTATGAGATTGAAGTTAATGAAGATAGTGCTATACAAATTGTACGTACAGTATTGATGGAAGAATATGATATGATGAATGATCCATTTTTTTCGCATAGAGAAGATATTGAGTACAACAAGAAAATTAAGAAGTCCATTAGAAAACTTCTAAGACATTTTTCTTCGACAGATGAATTCGAAGATTGGCAGAAAGGTGAAAATGCTAAAATTTACTAATTACCTAACTGAAGCAAAAAATTTACATATGACTCATCTGGAAGATTTAGTTCTTGATGGTGGTGTTGATGGTACCAGACAGGCTATTAATTTTCTTCGTTCACTAAGAGATATGTTTTCTGGTCATGCCAGTAAGTCTGTAGACACAACCGTTAAGTGGGATGGTTGTTTACACGAGGATACTGTTGTATTGACAAATAAAGGTGAAATGACTATCAAGGAAATAGTTGATAGAACAGACCTTTATGGAGAACTTCGTATTATGGGCAAAGAATTAGATAGTCCTTTACAATACGATCATATGGTACCTTTAATAGAAGGACATGTTTCAGAAGGAATTAAATCTTGGGTTGAAATAGAAGTGGAAAATGGTTCTACTATTAAATTGACAGAAGACCATGAAGTACATACAACTAATAGAGGCTGGGTAAAAGCTGGAGAACTTAATGAGGATGATGATATAACAGAACTGTAAATAGGGATGATAACCATCCCAAATTCTTATTTATTATAAATAATAGTAAATAAGGAGGTTTAAATGGTTGTTCCTATAACAGATGAAATGAAAGATTTTTATATAAAAAAATATAAAGAAACATATTCTGTTTCAGAAATAATGAGACAATCTAATTATGGTATTGGTAGAAGAAGAATTGAAAAATTATTAAAAGAAGAAGGAATTTATGAAGGATTATCCGGAAAAAATTATTTAAAGAAAAAGACAGAAAAAATAAAAGAAATTTGTCAAGAAAAATATGGTGTAGATAATTACAGTCATTTAAAAGTTTCTGGTTGGAGTGAACAAAATAAACATACATACGAAAAGATTGATTTTTTAGATAAACAATACAAACAATATCATAAAGAGGTTAATAAACTATCTAAGAAAAATGCAAAAAAAATAAAGGACAATCAATATTGTTTTTATACTGGTATACAATTTGCTGATGTTGAACAAGATAAAGTTAATCCTAACGATCTTAGAAAAAGGTCTATAGATCATAAAATACCAGTAATTATTTGTTATCTAAATAATGTTAGTGTTGAAGATGCATCTGATATAGAAAATATAATGTATGTATTGAAATATGTTAATAGTATAAAAGGTAATACTTTACATGAAAGTTTTCTTAGTATATCGCCAAAAATACGAAAGGTCTTTATAGATGAAGGTTACAAAAGTAACTAAATTAAAAGAGAAATATGATCAATACGATATAAGTACTACTACTGAGAATTTTTATGTAAAAGTAGATGATTCTTGGGTATTAGTTCATAATTCTCCTGCAATTTTCGCCGGCCATGATCCGCGCGATGGTAAATTCTTTGTTGCCAAGAAAGGTGTCTTTGCGAAGAACCCTAAAGTGTACAAGACCAATGCTGATATAGATGCCGATACAAGCGGTGACCTTGCAAGTAAATTAAAATTAGCTCTAAAACATCTTCCATCCTTGGGTATAAAGGGTATTATCCAGGGCGATTTTATGTATTCAAGAGAAGATTTAAAGACCATAGATTACGATGGTGAAAAATATATTACTTTCCATCCTAATACTATTGTTTATGCTGTACCAGAAAATAGTAAACTTGCTAAGAAAATTAAGAAATCAGAAATAGGAATTGTATGGCACACGGTTTACACTGGTAGTTCTTTGGAAGATATGTCAGCAACATTTGCTGTACCAATTGCAAGTAAATTAAAGGATTCTAAAAACGTTTGGTCGGTTGATGCTATGTTCCGTGATGTATCCGGTAAAGCATCTTTGACCAAGGCAGAGAATAAGAAAATAACTGCGGCACTATCTACTGCCGGAAAGTTATTTCAAAAATTAGATAGAAATACTCTCAATGGAATATCCGATAATGATGAACTATTGATGAGGACAAAAACTTTTTTCAATACTAAGATCAGGGCTGGTAAACCAATTGGTAATACTGCAAAATTTACAGATGATTTGGTGAAATACCTTATGGATTTCTTTTCTAAAGAAGAGGAGAAAAGGAAGACTGAAAAAGGTAAGTCTGGTGTAAGACAAAGACGTTCCAAAACGATGGAATTCTTTGCAAAGACTGACAAACGGAAAATCAAGGTTATCTTTGATATCATGGAAAACCTTATTCAAGCAAAAATGATTATCGTAAATAAAATGGATCAGGCGTCTACTATAAATACATTACTGAGAACTAATGATGGATATAAGGTTACTAATCCAGAGGGATATGTGGCCGTATCAAAATTAGAAGGTGGTGCTGTAAAATTAGTTGACCGACTACAATTTAGTCATGCTAATTTTTCTCCAGAAATTCAAAAAGGTTGGCAAAAATAAATTATTAAATCGGAGTGATAATAATGAAGAGATTGATTTTTCAAGTCTACTTGCCTATCAGAGGCAAGTCTAATCTATACGACCTTTGTACCGAGTCTGTGAAGAATTATTGTAAGAAATATGACATAGATTATGTTCAACTAACAGAACCTAAGTTAGCAATAGAACCAGACCCAAAAAGACATAATCGAAATAAGGTTGGTCTTATGAAAGAGGCTGGCGAACGGTTCAATCGTCCCGGTTTCCTTCCCATCTTTGAAAAGGAATGGGCATTTACCTATCTAGATGACTACGATCAAATCTGCATCATAGATGCGGACATATATGTACGTGAGAGTGCGCCTAACATCTTTGATGAACTCCCAGAAGAATACGACTTTGGTGGAATGGTCGAAAGAGATCAACCACTAACTCATGGTCACCTAAACAAAATCAAAACATATTCCGAGGGTATGTTCAAGGGTCTCAAAGATGTTGATTGGAAGTGGAATAAAGGTGGTGCTGAGTTTATGAATATGGGATTGATGTTGTTTAACAAATCGTTAGGTAAACATCTAAACGGACAGACACCAGAACAATTCATCCGCAGACCAGAATTCAAAGATATGGTGGATGGTATTGGATTATACCGATACTCTACAGACCAAGTATTGCTTAACTATTGGTTAAAGAAGAGTGGAGCTAAGGTGAAAAACTTAAGTTGGAAATGGAATGCCATGTATCGTGGTACTAAAGAGGATAAAATATCCCAAGCATATTTCATTCATTTCTTCCTTAAAGACCATTTGCCAAATAAGGGTGAAGATATTAATCAGATTAAAAAGATATTAGGAGTATAGTATGTTAATTGGATTTACCGCTAGTGTTTTTGATTTGCTTCATGCTGGTCATATAAGTATGTTGGAAGAGGCTAAGAATAATTGTGAGTATTTGATTTGTGGATTACAGATTGATCCCAGTATAGATAGAGATTGGAAAAATCCTCCTGTACAGTCTATTGTAGAGAGATATATACAGCTGTATGCAGTGAAGTATGTTGATGAAATAATTCCCTATGCAACAGAAAAAGACTTGGAAGATATTTTAAAAACTATGAATATTAATGTTAGATTTATTGGTGAAGAATATTTTGATAAAAATTTTACTGGCAAAGATATTTGTATTCAAAGAAAAATTAGGTTATTTTATAATTCGAGAAAACACGATTTCAGTACCAGTGAATTGAGAGGTAGAATCAAATGAAAATAATGGTATTGGGTGGAGATGGATTTTGTGGTTGGCCCACCGCTTTAAGGTTGCTTAGTTCAGGACATGAAGTTTTTATTGTAGATAATTATTCTAGAAGACGTATTGATCACGAACTTGGAACTAAGTCTATTACAAATATTGAGGGGTTATCAGAGAGAGTTGATATTGCAAAACAAAAGATATCTACATTACTTGACTATGAAATAGTTGATATATCAACTGATTCATTATTTGCTAGTCTAATTAAAGATTTTGGTCCCGATACTATCATACATTTTGCTGAACAAAGATCAGCTCCCTATAGTATGATAGATAGTACCCGGCGTAAATATACAGTAAATAATAATATCAATACAACCCATAATGTTCTTTCAGCCATTGTGGATGTTGATCCAAGTATACATTTGGTTCATTTGGGTACTATGGGTGTTTATGGATATTCTAGGGAATTTGGTTCAATTCCTGAAGGATATTTAAATGTTACGATTAATGAAACTGGTGCCGAAACTGATATTCTCTATCCTACCAACCCCGGTAGTGTCTACCACATGACCAAATCTTTGGATCAAATCTTGTTTCAATTTTATAATAAGAATTGGAAGTTGAAGATTACAGATTTACATCAAGGTATTGTTTGGGGTACACAAACTGAAGAAACTAAATTACACCCATCTCTTGTGAATAGATTTGATTATGATGGCATCTATGGTACTGTGTTGAATAGATTTATTACTCAAGCTGCAATTGATCATCCACTAACCGTATACGGTACAGGTGGCCAACGACGGGCCTTTATCCATATTAATGATACTACAGAATGTGTTAGATTGGCAACTGAGAATCCACCAGAAGATGTTAGTAAGGTAAGAATATTCAATCAAGTCTCAGAGGTCCGAGGTGTAGAAGAACTTGCTATGATTATCAATAATAAGTACGGTACTGAAATTAAGTACTATGACAACCCAAGAAAAGAGTTATCGGAAAATGACCTTGAAGTTCATAATGAAGGCCTAGTTTCCCTGGGATTCGAACCAATTCTATTGAAAGATAATCTTATTGATGATGTTAAATTTATTGCTAATGAGTTGAAAGACAATATTGATGTATCTAACATAATGAGTTCTCCAAAATGGTAAAAAATGCAATATTTCAATTCTTTCTTCCTTCAAATGGTATAGGCAAACTCAAACATTATAGGATTCTTGAAGATGATAATCCACCTGATTGGGGATTAAGAAGTGTAAATTATTTTGAAAAATATGCTGAACGACATAATGCTGATTATTTCTTTTTTACAGAGAAGTCTATAAATTCCACTTCTAATTATTTCGAGAAGTGTCGAATATATTTGGATGGAATGTTTGATCAATATGATAAAGTTCTATATGCTGATATAGATGTTATACCAAAAAATATGGAAGCAAGTGTGTTTGATATAGATGTTATAGATGTGGCTGGATGGCCAGAATGGTCTTATCCAAAATTAAAAAGGTCTATTCCATGGAACGCTTCGAAACCTTTAAGAGACAGATATAATCATTTTGGTTCTAAAATCGTTAAAGCAAAAACCGTACCTAGTTCTACCATTAGAATGATTAATACCGGAGTTGTTCTTTGGAGTAAAAAGGCTCGTTTATTCGCCCGAGAAAATTTTGATAGTTATGAAGATTGGTTTCAGTTTAGAAATAGTCAACTAGATAAAAAGTGGGGAGGTATTGCAGGACATAGTTCACATTGTTTAGACCAACCATTTTTCAATGCCATGTGGTCAAAATATGATATGGATGTTTTAGAAACCTCTCATATATGGAATAGATTTCCGACAATGGATGAAGATCATCCTTGTAATTTTGCACATTATGTAAATGACCATAGATATAATATCACTAAACAATTTGAGAAATTAAAGTGAAATATTTAATATATCAACATTTTTCAGAATCGCCTGGATTGCGGCCTAATAAGAGACGAATTTTTCAAACCGGTGTTAAATCAATTGAACGATATGCAAAGAACATAGGTGTCGAATATAAATTAACAACCCAAAATTATTTGAAAGGTTGGGACGCTGTTTGGGATGTTTTTAGGTTGTTAGAAGATGATTATTATGAACAATATGATAAGATTGTATATTTGGATGCTGATGTAATAGCTAGAGATACAACTAGAAATATATTTGAACTATATGATGGATTTATTGCACAAAATCATTTGTTACATGCTAAAGCAAGAACCCGGCCAGAATTTAAATTATATGGAGAAAAGTTTTTAAACTCAGGTATCTTGTTGTGGGATAAAGAAACTTTATGTAAAATGAAAAATTATCCTACTGAGAAGTTAAGAGAAACCTATAGAAGGGTTAAACCTGGCCGAGATCAATTAGCATTAAATGTTTTAGCATATGAAACATTAGGTGGTTTTGAAGGGTTTAAAATTACAGATGCTTGTTTTTTAACAGAATTGCCAGAAGATGAAACCACATCAGATATTATTTTTGTGCATCTTGCTGGTCATCAAAGAGAAGTATATTTAAACGACGAAAAAAGATGGAGTGAATTCTTTAATGTTGGTTAATAGTCTTGATACTTATTTTGTTCATATACCTAAATGTGCTGGAACTTCTATAGAAGAATTCTTTTTGAAAAATGATGGTATAAACATAGATGTAAATAGAAATAATAAACACAATTATAGAGGTATAGGTTTACAACTTACAACAAAACAGAAATTAAACTACTTACATGGAGGTTTAGACGGCCGCCGATTTGGTTCAACTTTAAAAAATAATGTTCCTGCACAACACTTTACTGCTTTGCAAGCAAAAGAATATATTAGTAATTTTGATGAACTTTTCACTTTTGCTGTTGTCAGAAATCCTTGGGATAGATTTGTAAGCGAATATTATTGGCACAAACTTCGAGGCAGAAAATTAGCTAATACAAAAACAACATTTGAACAATATATTAAAAACGTAAAGAAAGAATTGAAACTTGGTAGAGATGGCCATTATCATATTTTGCCGCAATACATGTATACACATGATGATAATTTAGAACCTCTTCTTAATCGTATATATTATTTTGAAAATTTAAGTTCTTTGGAAAATGATATTATAAAAAAATTCAACATAAAATGTAATTTCAAAACATTAAATACTACAACAAAAACAAAAGACAATTATAACCAATATTATACTAAAGAAACATATGAGATGTTGGGCGAAATGTATAAAGAGGATGTAAAATTATTTTATAATGGTTAGACTTTTTGTGTTTAATGGCCGGGCGATGCAGTTTGGTATAAAAACTACAGAATTCAAAAATACACTTGAAAACCTTGGATATCACGACATAGTTTTTGTGAGAGATGAATCTAAAACATGGTATAATAAACAAGGTGTTTTTGAAAAGAATTTAAATCATATTAGGAACAATCTTAGTAGAGAAACTAATATTTTTCTAGGTTCTAGTATGGGAGCTTTTGGTGCTATTCTTTATAGTAGTTATATACCAGAATGTAAAAAAGTTATTTGTTTTTCACCACAGATACATATAGATACTAAACTAACAAAAGGATGGGATGATAGATATCTAGATACTATAGGACATTTGAAACATTTTGAACATCCAAGTGTTGTCTATAAATTCAGAGATGATATTCCTTATAAAATTATATATGGTGGTAATTCACCAATAGATGCTATACATATTAATCTTATTCCCAAAAAGAATAACATTAAGATATATAGAGTAGAAGAAGCTGGACATAATGTTCCTGGCAGATTAAAAAAAGAAAATAAACTTGTAGAATATCTTGAAAAGTTTTTAAGCGAGGATTAAATGAAAATTAATTTAGGTTGTGGACGTTCTCCTATTGATGGTTGGATAAATGTAGATAATACCAAGAAGGAAAAAACATTAAATGATTTTCCTCAAATAAAGAGAATGGATGTTACTGAAATACCATGGGAATATGAAGACAATATTTTTGATTATATTTTTACAGAACATATGATGGAACACGTTGATGAAAATAAAGTACTTGGTGTACTAAAAGAGTGTTATAGAACATTAAAAATTGGTGGTGCAATGAGGTTGTTGATACCAGATAAAGTATTTTACCAACAATTAACTGACGATCATGTTTTTGTTAAGAATTATGCTCAAAGAATTTTTAAAAGACCGTTTCAACGCGGCGATGGTAATAGAATTAAACATAGAGGTATTAATCAACAAGGTCATGTTTGGATGCCTACAACTCAAGAATTAGATAGAAAAATGGCCGAAGCAGGATTTAAGGATACAAGTTTTTGTGAATATAATGTAAGTAATCATACAGAACTATCTGGATTAGATACACAAAATTATCCTGGTATTCGAGAATATGAAACAATTTGTATCGAAGGAATTAAAACATGAGTAAGAAATTTTTTATACATATTCCAAAGAATGGTGGTATGACAATTAGACATGCAGGTAGAACTGGACCTTTAAAGGGTATGGTACAGGAAGCTGGTCCGCAAACACATAAATCAAAGAAATATACTCAGTCAGTGTTAAAACATATGAATTCCATAGGCGATCATCATGGTTATGAACATGCTAGGTGGAGAGATATTAATCCAGATTATACCTCAAAAATGAATTGTTTTGCTCTTATCAGAAATCCTTGGGATAGAG
>CEPX01059737.1_pt1 | contig 10893 bp, 18 predicted proteins | sample 361361 | NCBI WGS metagenome assembly CEPX01 (sample SAMEA2619974, study PRJEB7988) | marine metagenome | biome: marine biome (ENVO:00000447); feature: mesopelagic zone (ENVO:00000213) & marine oxygen minimum zone (ENVO:01000065); material: "saline water (ENVO:00002010), including plankton...
CACTCATGCTTCTGCTACCACGGACTGGAGAGTCCAACTCAGTCATTCGGAGTAAGTAATGCCCCTTTCACAACGGCCCTTCCTGGACGAGCCTGCCTTCGAACCTGATAACAAGCATTGTTTCGGATGTGGCGTGGAAGAAATCGCCATGCAGGACATCAAAGACGGGAAACCGAAAACATTAAAGTACCGCAGTATGTACCCTTTGAAGATGCTCTATGTCTCCCACGATGATCGAGGCCAGATCGACCAGATGAAGGGTACCAATGGCGACTACAATGTTTGTGCGCCATGCTACAAGGCCCAATGGGAAGAGCAGCATGGCGAAGGGACGTGCCCGGTCTAATGGCAAACGTCAATCTTCTGACGATGAGGAACCCTCACGGTAATGCCGTTATTGTCATGCCTGGGGAGATGGACCAGGAGCGGGATACCTACCAGTGTTGCCATTGCGGGAAGCACACACGGATGAAGGCCGAGCCCCTTACCAGTCGCGGGCACTATTGCCACATGTGCAACGCTCCACACTGTGCCCGCGAGGTCTGTTGGGTCTGCGTTCCGTTTGAAAAGAAGATGGAGGCATACGAGAGGCGGGTAGTGGACCTAGGCACCCTGACCAGAATGCTACTCTAGTGTGGCGCTGAAGCACTGGGTATCGAGCCGTCCACGCCCTGACGGCTCTTTTACATAGGGGGACGATGTATACTGATTACAAAACGCCCAGGTGTACTCAAAACGACGACCGCTCTTGGGTGGTGGAGTATGTTACCTATGAAGGAGACTACACCAAAGACCGATTCGACAGTGACGGTAATCTGCTGCGGGGGAAGGACTACGAGCGATATAGGGTAATTGATAGGGTAGCTTTGCGCTTCCCGCCCATGAGCGAGGCGCAGGTCCGGCTCGAACTCAACAAGCGTCTAAGGAGAAGCAGAACACGGACTCCTATTTCAGAGCAACGACGTGCCTAAACTCTACTATCCCACAGACGAGATCCAAGGGGCCAGACCACTCAATGAGAACCTGTGGTTCCCGCGCCAAGCCTCAATCATTCTTCCCTTCGTCAACACCAATGAAGGACGGGACACTTGGGGCCTAGCCCCTTGGAGGAAGGAGCCGTATCCTATTGTTCGGCTGAATAAGAATCTAGTTACTCACTACCTGGGTTACCAGAACGGTCGGCACTATTACAAGACAAGCTGCTACGTTGGAGCAAGGTTTGGGAATATCGCCCGGCTCCGGTGGTCAGAGATCAAAGCGGGCTTGGCCCGTACAGCCTTCCAGCAGATGACGGCCTGGCCCACGCTTGGAGCCACACCCCGGCTGACGGCGGCCAGATTTACTACCACGACGGCTTACCCGGACCCCGACCCAGAAACGGCTACCCAGGACTTTCGTGTCGCTCATCGTGACGGTGGGGGGTCTTCCGCTTGGGCAACGCTCCATGATGGTGCTGGAACGGATGTCTGGAACAACGAAGCTAGCTTTGGCACGCGTATACGCGCGGGCACCGTAGAAGACAATTGGTTTGACATTATCCGAATTATCTTCAGCTTCGACTTCAGGGCCCTTACTGATACTGACAATAAGGATTCTGCAACGTGCGAGTTCGCTGCTTCCGCGACCACCAACGATTTTACAAGCTCAGTCTCTATGGTCAAATCCGCACCTGCTAATGCGACCAATGGCGTGGCAGGGGACTTTAACTCAATCACTGGTATCCCCGGAGCGATGACCAAGCAGGCTTCGGACATCCCGATTGGGGGCCTCACAGCCAATAGCTCAACTTACAACCCTATGACCATGAACGCCACGGGCCTGGGAAACATCAGTCTTGTGGCTATCTCAGAGTTCGGGCTGGTGATTTCCGATGATGCGAACGACGTTGAACCTGACCCATCTGGTACGGGCAACGATGTCAGTGATGTTACGATTATTGGGGCGGAGACTGGCGGCTCACCAGACACTGTTGCTGACCCCAAAATCGTACTGGTACACAGTCCCGCTGACATTCTCCAGATGGCTGGAGTTGGTTACACGGCGGGGTCGCATCAACCGGCCCCGATCCCCATAGGAGTACGCCCCTACTGATGGAATATGGCGTTGTTCAATATCCTGGCGTAACAATGCCGGTTGGTGACCCGTCTGACTGGGTAGAGCCTGCTTACTATGAGGCTTGGCAGAACCAGCCCACCACCCTAATGCCAATCTATGACATGCGGTTCATCGGCGGAGATATCGGTAACATGCCGTATTTCTGCCTTCAGACGTTCTCACCAGAGCACTTCGGTCCTGATGGCACCAGCGACTTTGCTGGCCCTACCTCGGTAGACATTCTGGAAGGCCCAGCCCGTGTAGAGATTAGGACGGAACTCTAATGGCTGTAGATTTTGCTATCAAGGAAAACGATACCCGGCCTGTATTTGAAGCTATTCTCCGGGACGGCTTCAAGCAGCCCGTTAATCTCACTGGGGCCACGGTAGTTCTACACATGCGCCTGAAACCTGCCGGGGCCGTGAAGATCACCGCTGGAGTCATGGGGGCCGTCGGTAATGCTGTCAACGGCAGGCAGTCCTATACCTTTACGGCTGCGAACACCGATACCGCTGGCACCTACGAGGCCGAGATTCAGGTGACCTTCTCTGATGGCGGCATCCGCACCTTCCCGCCGGACGGTTACTTGGAAGTGCTTGTGAAGGATGACATAGCTTAAATGGCTGGTGATTGTGTTGGCTGAAACGACATTGCAGACTATGAGACAGTCCCTCTCGGAGAACATGGGAGACTTTGAGTCCTTTGCTACTACAGCGGACGGCAGTGCGGCCTTCAAGTCGGTCATCTCCACTGCACTCCTAGACCTCCTAGGGGGCGGGGATGAGGACGCCTTTGAGAACTTCTACCTGCTGGTTGCTGATTCCAGTTCCAGCGCTGATGGGGAGTCTCGCAGAGTGGCCAACTATGTGCCCGACTTGGATAACCCTACGCTGCTGTTTGACCGGCCTTTCTCTGCGCAAATCGAGTCCGGTGTTACCGTGGAGCTTCATCGCTTTGACCCTACTGATAAGGGCAACGCCATCCGCCAGGCCATCCGAGAACTCCAGGGGGACCTCTACCTGAACATCCGGGACGAGAGCCTGATTGTGGACAACCTCCTGAGCAATTCAGGCTTCGAGACCTTCTCCTCGGGCTTCACTGGCTGGACGGAGGTGGGTTCCCCGACGGTCACCCAGGAGACCACCATAATCCGGCATGGCTCCGGTTCGGCTAAGGTTGTGGCGGCGGCTGGCGCAGCGGGCCAACTGACCCAAGCCCCTACCATAAACATCGATGAACTCACGAACGAGACCGCCAGGACCAAGCGTTGGGTTTACGCCACGGCAGCGAATACTGCTCGGCTCCGGCTGGACTGGGACGGGTCTAACTTTGCCAACTCCTCTTATCACTCAGGGAGGGACCAGTGGGAACTGTTAGAGATTGAAGCGGCGGTGCCCAGCACAGCCACCCAAGTCAAGGCTATCTGTGAGGTTGTGGCCAATGGGACGGGTTATTTTGACCTCGGGTGGCTGAAGGTGCTGCCAGTCTACCAATACACTATCCCAACAGCCCTCCTGCAAGGCCCCCGCCATGTGCATCAGCAGGCTAACGAAGACCACACCGAGGGTCCGTACTACCCCATTCCCGATGATGGCATACCCACTGAGGGCCGTATCCTTCGATTGCGTGGTAAGGGGATATTGTCCCAACCCACGACGGACTCCGGGACCACGGAAGTCGGGGAGCCCCAGACCCAGCTAATCGTGGCCTACGCCAAGATGCTCATGTACCGTTTGATGGCTAGTCCGGCCCGCTCTGCCCAGCAGAACCGGCAGGGGTACATAGACTCCGCTAAGGATGCCGCTGGTGAGGTGGCTATCCTTAAGGCGCAGCGGGGGATTGTGATGCCTCCCTTGGGAGCGCAACGTCACCGTGGGAGCTGGCACGTGGAGCAGGACGATACCCAGAGGCTACTGGTCTTCGACCGGGCACGAGTGTGACTATGCTCCAGAAACTCCGCCCCCCTACAGAGTTTGCCATCCTCATTGATACCTTCAAGATGATAGACGCGAACGCTATCACGGCGGGTTCAGCAGAGGTGATATGGACACCTGCTAGTGGCAAGACCATTCGGCTCCTTGGCTGGTTTCTGTCCTCAAGTGCGGCAGCGGCGTTGGAATTTCAAGACAGTGGTGCCGCTACGGTGATTGCGCAGACGCCTTTACTGGCTATTGCTGGCGTGCATAATGCCCCAGATTTGGGTAAAGGTTTGGTCTTAGCTGACGCGGATAACACTCTGAAGCTAGACGTAACAGCGAACACAACAGTCTCTGGCATGGTCTTCGGTAGGGAGGAGTAGGATGCCCAATGCCGGGAAAACGCATGATCTTACCCTTGCTGACAACGATGGCCGCCGGAAGTTCGGGCTTATGCTGCCGCGCAATCGTAACGGCAACCGGCCCTTCTCGATTGAAGACGCCCAGACCATCAGAGCCCGCCAGCTTGCCATGGGGGAACTCACCGAGGCTGAACTTCCCGCTGAAATAGAACAGGTCTGGTCGGCAGCAGACTGGACGCTGGGCATCGGTGGCAGGCTCCATCGGGATGACCCCCGCAAGGTGGCCCTCACCAAGAAGGTAGACACCAGCGAGCCGGGGATAATGCGCCTCGCTAGGGAAATCCGGGACACCACCCTATCCTCTGCGCCTGACGCCTACGAGCCCTCTGGGTTCGCCATAGCCCCCTTCGATACAGGTGGCACGGGTGCCCTAGCCATGGAGTTGTGGGCGTTCGTGGGCCGGGACGTGTACAGTGGGGGCGACGATAACTGGACCATTGGCACCGAGCCCCAGGCCCTGGATGTCTACTATCGGAACGGCATCCAGTACGGGATCAATGTGTTTGCTCCTGCCTGGTACGGCGGCTCTGACTGCGCTGACTGTGCCATGCCCTACATCTACAAGCCGGCCACGACCGCCAACTGGATAGCCAGCACCCTCACGGCAGGGCGCTTCAAGTTCTTTGCCAAAGCCCGGAACTCCAGCAACAACCAGGTCCTGTGGGGCGGCAACCATATCTTTGACACTGGCTTCACCCTGTCCGGCGACCATGACGACTCCGATACTACGCTAACCCTGAATGCCGACCCTACGGCCACCATCGCCGTCAACGACATTGTCATGATGGGGGCAGCGGGGGCCCAGGAACTGATGCTGGTGACCGCTGTCTCTTCCTCCGACCCCCATCTGACCGTGGTCAGGGGTTACGGCACCTCCGCCTCTGACCCGGCAGGTGGGGAGAAAATCTACCTCTACCAGCCACACGTCATCCGGTCCAGCACCAATCCAATTAACGGCGGCAGTTGGAGTACAGCTACCAAGATAGGCCAGGACGACCAACCCATCACAGGCTTGGCGGTTGATGGGGATTCGACTACACTGTTCATAACCAAGACGGACGGAGTGTACTCGCATGGGCTGGACGCGAACGGAGTGCTCGTTACCCAGAATCTCACGACCGAGTTCCGACAGTTCGGACATACAGGAAATTTCCTTGGGGTATACGCCTGGAACGGACACATACTTCTTCCTATTGGTACAGGGGGACTACTGGACCTCGACCTTGCGACCGGGATCATCCGTGACATCTCACTCGCTGTTCTTGCTCCCGACCAGACAGCCCTCCACGGCACGGTCCTGGCTCTCCACGGTGACCCGCAGCATCTCTTCATGCTGGTCAAGGATGCCTCGTCGGAGCTAATCCACCTGGTCATGGCCAAGCTAGTGACCTTCGAGGGCCAGACTGAGTTCCGCTACTACGTCCTCCAGGAACTTGGTGCCGGTGCGGCTATCGACGATGTGCAGTCCACCATCATGATTGACACGGCCCTTAATGACCATCGCCGGGTCTGGATAGGGTTCACGGAATCAGGCGTCAATGAAGTCCCCCACTTCTACCCCTTCGGTCGGGTTAACGACGACCAGACGGACGGGTTCACGGACGATACCGATGCTGCCGCCATTACTGTAGACTTCGACAAGAACCTGCCCAACGTCCCTATGCACATCTCCAGCATCGAGCTAGAGAGCAACAACCTAGTCGCGGGCTCCCGGCGGGTGGACGCGGACTTCCGGCTGGACAAAGGGCTAGACGCTAGCGGGAATGCCATCTGGCAGGTCCTAGACGCCTTCAGCACATCGCCACTCCAGGAGTCGACCTTTCCAGCGGGCACCTCAGCCAAGATTCTAACCCTGCGCCTCAAGCCTGTACTCTCAGCAGTGGGTACCACCAGTCCAGAAATCAGCCAGGTACGAGTGCGGTGGCAGATACAGCCAGACCCCCGGAAAATCATCCCTGTTCGGGGCATCCTAGCGGACGGTCAGCAGCTTTTGAACGGCACTACGGGCGGGAGTCCACAGAAACTCCTGACGCAGTTGAACACCTGGAACGAGTCCCCGACTGGCTTGGTGCTGGGGACCCCTAACAAGGACAGCGACCGGGACGTGCTGTTTCTACCGGGGACCCTTAAGGTCGAAGAGCTAGCCAATGAGCCAGGTAGGCGGCCTGAGTACGAGGTGCAATTTTCACTGGTCGAAGTTTAATCGAAGGAGTCAAAGAGATGACTAGGAAGAAGGTCACTCAAACTAAAGCTAAGGAAATCCTGCGGGACGGGACGATTCGCGGCAAGCCCCTGACGCAAGCGCAGAAGGGCCTCTTTGGAGCCAGAGCGGGTGGCGCTTCCGACAAGAGCAAGAAGAGGCGGTAACGCTGATGCTTGACGAATCCTTGATTTACAACCAACTCCTCGAACAAGGGAAGCTCCTCGCTGCTCTGGACGAGCGGACTCAAGGGTTGCCGCACCTGACCACGTGCGTGGCCCGGATGGGCGAGAGGCTTGAAGACCACATAACCCGCACGGACGCAAGGGCACAACTTTTGCTGGACGCAGCCAACGGCCACAGTCTCACCCGCCGGGGTCGAGCAGCAGTCTACGGTGGCGGCATCAGCGTTGTCACTGTGGTGGGCATTATCGTGGTGGCCGTTGGTAAGGCCCTCGGGCTGGTTTAGGGGCTGTACGTCGCTCTCAGAGTCTTGGGGGGCATCTGCTACGAGGAAGACGCTCAGTTAGGGTGATGCGTAAGCACCGTGTTGGGAAATGACTGCTCCCAGCGTCGATCGTGCATTCAATGTCTAGCTTGTTACAGAATGCCAAAAGTGCCTCTATGCTGTCATAAAATAAGCCATATGGTTCCGAGACAAACGCGGTGCGCCCATCGGAGAGTTTTAAGGATCCTGCATGATCTATCCAATCTCCAATGAACCGACCACCCATCTTTAGGTTGGCAGCTTCGTGGACAAGTGTTATACCGGAATGCCATCCCCACCTTTCATCCCGCACTTCTGGCATCCGCTGACGAATACGCTTTGTTAACCAACCTGGAGCACGCCCTATATTGGGTGCCTTCGGAACATACGCCTTGTTCGTTTCTTTGCCCCACTGATCACGTAGATTAGGGTTAACAAATTGCATTTGGCTTGTCATGCTATCTTCTCCTAAGAAGAATCCGCCCTCTCTCTGGAGCCCTTATTGTGTCTCCCGCCCCGCTTCCCGTGCTTCTGCATCAAGTTCCAAGTCTCCTCGCCCACCTGATTCGGGCGTGCCGAAGCGCCCATGTCTCGCTGCCACCCGCACTGGACGCACACGAGGCGCTCCCACAGTGAGTCATCTTCAAACCTAATGTCCCCACGACACCGGGGACATGCTTTTGACCAAACCTTCATCACCAAACTAACTATCCTGTCTTGGTCACTAGAGATACACTTGGGGCGTCTCTTCAGTAACTAGTTGCCACAGCTGCTTAAGAGTTTCGCGCCACTCTATCTCTGACTGAATAGCTTTCTCTAAGGCGACAATCAGATCTGCTTCTGGTACGGCTGGTAGCGTGGCTGCAACAAGGCCCCTTGGGTGCTCCCCGCTAGCGATCTGAGCGGCGGAGAGGTAAGAAGTCAACTCAGGGTTGCGGCCAAAGGTCGTTTCCAGCCGCAGCTTCCGGCCCATGTGTTCACAATCTATTTCAGCATTGCCATAGCCCACGTGCCGTACTTTCATAGCTTGACCAGCCAACCGACGGCGGGCAAGCAGTGCTACGAGTTCTTGACCCCCAGGGACATCCGAAGGACATATCAGTATACGAGTGGCGTCCCCCCAACCCTTGAAAACATCACCTCTCTTGAGCACCCCTTTTTCTTGCACAAGAACGTGCCGATGGTCAGGAGTGACGCTCCAAAAGTTCTGATATCCAAGACCGCAGTCTCTCCAATGAATGTTGACTTGCGCAACAATGGTCGCATCGTCTGGGTCAGCCGGCAAATAGTCTATCTCGGGTATCTGAAAGAAAAGCGCCTTTGTCAGCCGACGCCCGCCAACAATAGCCTCTCTGATTATGACTGGTCGCTCTTTTATGGCCCATTCGCCTAAGTCATCAGCCATTTATTCCGCCTCCCGAATCTCGATGATTGTCTGCGGCTTGCCGGGACTTTGGTGGTGACCAAAAGTGACTCGTGCGTGGTTCCGGTCGTCCTCCTGCAACACAAAGCGTTCGGGTAGCCAGGGGCCGTTGGCTTTACCCTTGGCATCCAGTGCCCGGGCTTTACCCGTCAGAGCGTCCAGGATGGCCTTGTTCATGCCATTGGCCATCATGTTGTCGTCGTCTCGGACCCGCCTATCAGGCAGGCCGAAGCTGATGCTGATGGTCGCGCATTGCATGGGCGGTCCCTGCCAACCTTGTTCCAGGACGAGGGCCTTCACATCATCTTTGACTGCCTCTCTTGCCCTCCGGCGGGGTGCCCAGTGAAGTCTTGAGTTCGGCGACAACTCTGGCGGCGGCAGGTAGGGTAGCGAGATGGTCAGCATAGCATCTCCGTGTGCCCCCAGCAGACCGCGCACCAGTAGCCGTTGCAGAATGGAACCCAGGTCATCTCCGGGTGCCCGCACTCGGGGCAGGGCCGGTCAACGCCGTGGGCCTGGTTGCACCGGTCGTCTACGCGGTGCGCTGGGATCTCCGGCTCGGGTTCCTTGACGTGGCGCGGGGAGGGTCGTAGGGGCTTCATGGGAGTTCTGACCATGCAAGGCTTATATCGAATGTGTCGCCTTCCGTCGCGCCAACGGACACAGTGTTCATTGACAAACTGTCCATCCATTCCTGCGGGTCCATATCGTGCCGGACGATGTCCTGCTGGATTGTCTTCCATTCCCTTCCAGGCGCTCATATCAGCGTCCGCCACTTGGTAGGGCAGAGACTCATCAAGAAAGAAAACGACCGGCTTACGCTGCTGCCTGATGGAGGCGTCTCTCCCAGTCAACCGCAACCTTTAGCTTGGCCTTCGGTAGACCATACATTCTGGCTAGATCGTCCAGGCTATCGCCAGCACGGTTAAAAGCCCAAACAACTTGTGTGGGTATTCTGGTGCCGGTAATACAGGGCTCGCCGTATTGCACCGTTGGGGTGAGTAGAATGCCATCCTGGGGTGCCCAATCGGAAGGATGGTCCCAGAGATCAAAGGTCAGATTGTGTACGGGCTTCAAGTCTCTTTCGATGAACGCCATAGCCATTTGCCAGTGTCTTGACACGGCTACTAGGTGCTCATTGACTCTCAGAACCACATCGGGTGCCCAAGTCCAGAACGGTGCCATAGCAAACGGATATTCCCAGCCATATGTGCGCCTCAGTTCGGCCTCTACAATTCTTATCTCTTTTGGCTTCACCCCATGGGCGCGCATGATTGCTATTGCCCGGAAGCTGACCAAATCTGCGAATGTTATGAACCTATGCGCCCCTTGGACGCCCCGCACGTATCTCGCCGCAAGCCCTTCCCTGATCCAATAATGCAGATGCCGCGATGTTAAGGCAGGCAGTTTCCCTAGGTCCATTGTGGCTCTCAAATACAGGGCGGCATCGGATATCAGGTAACTTCCGGCGAAGCCATTACTCAGCGGTGGGGTTTGGGTGACAGTGCTCATGGCCTCTTGTCCCTCATTCCAGACAGTGTTACTCTATCCTTGAGGCCCAAGGTCAAAGCTGCTGGCACAGCTTTGCGCATACTTCGCTCTCTGGCCAACCAAGAGGTTTCATACAAACTACAGCGATTCAGGAACACCGCCAGACTGGCCGGGACGATGCCGTTGCCCAGGCACTTGAGGCGGTTGACCCGGGCGGAGAAGGTCGTAATTGCTTCATGGCGTGGGCTCCTGGTGCGCGAAGTTGCGTTCCCATCGAATTTTTGGCGACGTATTTTGTGACTCACGGCGAACACGGTTCGGCATAGCCCATCCCCGGGCCCGTGGTTGTATCTCGGCCGGCCTCCAGTTTGCAGCCCTGTAGATGGTTCCCTGATGTACGTCGGTAGCCTGATATGAAATCAACCGCTCGATTTGAGGCATATCAGCCCGGATAAACTTCTCCATCTTGGCCAAACACCAGGATGCAGTATTCTTTGGAGCGTCGGGGCTGATAGCAAATCGGCGGAGTTCGAGCCATGTTTGCTGGGGCAAGAGTCGAGCGGCTGGTTTACTCCACAGAGCGACGGCATACCATTGGCCGTCCGCCTGAAAGCCAAAACATAGGCTCACCATAGTCTTGATGTTGGGCAGTACTGAATGCCAGAGTGCATTAAGTTGACGCGCCTTGGCCGAAGTAATCCGAGTCATGGTAAACTGCCTGGGGCTCTCGATTGCTATCTCCTGTTGTTCGGACAATACAAACAAGGGTGCAACGGCCGTCTGCAACTGGATCGTGGTCAGTGGCTTCATTTTCTGTCGTACCTCCCCAATGATTCGGAGGGTATCGGGCCAGAGGTTCC